>JAEAME010001106.1_pt1 | contig 20792 bp, 10 predicted proteins | sample 8958731 | NCBI WGS metagenome assembly JAEAME01 (sample SAMN16933194, study PRJNA681113) | bioreactor sludge metagenome | isolation source: anerobic bioreactor sludge (Control) | place: India:Bengaluru | collected 2018-10-24 | reverse complement strand
GCCTGAAAAGAGGCTAGAATGCTGCTCCCTATGAAACGTCACCACTATTAATCAAAACGAGGAGATTGATATGCGTGACAAGCGTGTTAAATTAATATACTTTTCTCTGAGGGGATCGGAAGTAAAAGATTTTGATATTTCGTGGCAAAAGGTGTTGCTGTTCGCCACAATGCTAGCCATTGTCTTGATTATTTTGGTAGGAACAGTTGTGGGCTTATTTACGAATTTCTATCAAAATTCAAGAATCACAACTTTAAGAAAGACCAATCAGATTCTTAAAAATCAATTGGGAGAGATGCGCGAAAAAATTGATCTGGTAACAGCACAAATTGAAAAAATCGAGTTGTTTGATGATGAACAACGATTAATTGCTGGACTGGACAACATTGATAAGGACATGAGAAACGCTGGACGCGGCGGGCCCTCTCTGGCGTTTACTAGTGAAATAAATGCCTTGCCTCGTGATACTCGCAATGAGCTTACTGGTATTAAAATTCAAGTTGATCAACTTGATAAAAGGATCCAATTAGCTCAGGACAGTCAGAAAGAAATTGGCGAAGTTCTCGAAGTAAAGCAGGAAAGACTCCAGCATTTACCCACCATTAATCCGGTTCGGAATGGCAGAATCACGGATACCTTTGGAAACAGAATTGATCCCTTTATCGAAAAACCTAAACAACATACTGGTATTGATATCGCGGCTCGAATTGGTACCCCGGTTTATGCAGCAGCGCAAGGATATATCGAAGAAGTTCATCATAGCTACAGCCCCAATCTTAATTATGGAAAATACATTATAATTAATCATGAATATGGCAAACGAACCCTTTATGGACATCTTTCACAGATCTTTGTTAAACCTGGACAACAAGTAAATCGTTGGGACATTATTGGAGCAGTGGGAGAAACTGGAAGAGCGACAGGACCGCACCTCCATTATGAAGTGCGGGAAAATGACACGCCGGTTGATCCGCTTAAATACTTCTTTGAGTAATCTTTTTATAATAACTCTAATTCAGTTTTTTTGATTTATATGCTTAAAGCCCTCGTCACATGCAGAGGGCTTTTTCATTGTTACTTATATCAATACAAAATCAACCACAAAAGATTACCAATATTTTGCTGGTCAGTGAATAGACTATTACAAAGTGAATTTTGTGGATATTAGTTTTAATTTCGTCTTTAACTCTTGATCTTCTTTATTGCCTTGCCGCAAGCTTTAAAGAGACCAATCTTTTATACCTCACATCAGAAGATCTCGCTGGATTAAGAATAACACAGTGGACAAATGGTCACTTTTTCAGATGCAATCCGTTATTCTATACGTGTATTGCCATCGAGAATATCTTTTGCAATCTCATAGCCTAAGTCGATATTCCTGGAAATTTTTGACGGTGAGAAATCTAATTCATCACCAAATTGTTGATCAGCAGGTGGCTCGATCCTTATCAGCTCGACCAGACGGTAATTTTTCCCAGGAAAAATTTTTTTAGCACGTACTGCTTGATTTATTTTTTCACAAGCGGCAATGTCATTTTTAAGAATCTCGTTGTACATAATTGCAAAAGATTGAATACCAATATTTACCAGATTCTTAATTTTTTTCTCCTGCGCTATCATTTCCAGTGAATAACAGTGAAAGATATAAACTTTGGTGCATCCAAAATCAATAGCTGCCTTGAGCGGAGCAACATTTCTGACTCCGCCATCAACATATTCATGCTCTCGCCAGGTTACGGCTGGAAAAACAACTGGTATCGCAGTGGAAGCTAGCAGCATATCCTTATAATCAGCATTAAACTTATCGATTATCGAATATCCACCCGATTGCAATTGTACTACTCCAATCTGCAATTCTATGGGACTGCTTTTTAGTTTTTCAGTATCGATATATTTATTGATCTTGCGACGGAGCGGTTTGTTGTCGTACAAACTTCGATATAGCTTACAAGGTCTGAACCAATTTTTTCGGTAAATATCAGAATTGCCTTTGATGCCGCGCCATACATCTTCGAGCAACTCCAAATTCTGTTCCTGCGCCCATAGCGTCGCGTTCAACGAACCGACGGATATGCCGCTAATAAAATCCGGTCGGATACCTTTTTCATAAGCGTATTTTATCATGCCCAGTTGTCCCGATCCTTTAGCGCCGCCGCCGGATAATACCACAGCTATTTTTTCTTCTGACATAATTCGCCTCCCTTAGGATCACTGAATAATTAAATGTTATTCCACTGCATTGAATTCTTGGTTTATTAAAAAATGACTTCCAATTTCATCTGTTTCCCAGTGTCGGGGTATTTCAGATTTAGCACTTCATATTCAGGCTGAAAGTTCCATCCTTGTTCATTTTCCAGCAACTGATCCATCGATGTTACTTTTATTAGCCTCTTATCATTCAATTTAACAAGACGCGGTATTTGATTGACAGCGTGTATCTTTGTTAGATAGGAGCGATCTGCCGGTAGAAATTTGCCAGCAATTCTATCGCTGATGAAGGTCAGTTGTTTTTGATCGACGGACAGCTCAAAAGCCGTCGTGCAATACATGCCTTTTATATAATCAAAACTGATCCCATCATCTTCATAAAATGAATCTTGACTCACTCCCGATTTCGGATAAATATGCAGGATAAGCGGATCAAGTTTTGTTTCGGAAACATATTGCATTACTTCCTGCCTTGGGAGAACAGTCCCTGCTTTGATAAAAACCGGAATTTTTTCCAGTGGCGCATCAACTAACTTTTCGATTGGTCCAACAATCTTTTCATCAGTCCAGAAATCATACCATTCTTCTGCTGGGAAATAAACCTTGCGGGCAGTTTGATTTTCTTGATAGACTGGCGCAATTAACAAATTATCGCCCAACAGAAATTGATCATCCATCCCCATCGTTCTGGGATCGTTCTGGTAATTATAGATTAGCGGACGCATGATCGGCGTGCTGGCGACGCTGCTTTGATAAAAGGCATTATAAATGTAGGGCATCAATTGATACCGCAACTGAATATACTTTTTATTGATCGCCTCGTACTCGTCACCAAATGACCACGGCTCCTGATCTGGCGATCCATAATGAGTATGCGCACGGAATAACGGTGTAAACGTGCCCAATTGAATCCAACGGGTAAATAGCTCTGGAGTTGGTGCGCCCATGAAACCGCCCACGTCGGCTCCGCAGAAATTAATCCCGGAGAGGCTCAATCCCAGGCACATATTGATCGACAATTTCAGATGCTCCCACGATGAAACATTATCGCCGGTCCAAACTGCAGAATAACGCTGCACACCAGCAAATCCTGCCCGTGTCAGCACGAAGGGTCGCTGATTCGGTCGAAGCTTTTTCACTCCTTCATAAGTACTTTGTGCCATAAGAAGGCCATAAAGATTATGCATTTTCAAATGATCTGCTCCCCTGCCTTCATCATCAAATTGAACGATGTCGGGAAAGGTGCCGCCCCAGGTCGCTGGTTCATTCATATCATTCCAAAAACCCATGACACCCTCATCGATGATGCCCCGGTACAAATTGCCGAACCAGTCACGGGCCGATTGTTTGCTGAAATCAGGGAAATGACACCAACCCGGCCAGACCTGTCCCTGATATAGACTGCCGTCCGGATACTTGCAGAAATAATCGCCAGCGATTCCTTCTTGATAGAATTTATAATCAGCATCGACTTTGATGCCAGGGTCGATAATAACAGCAATTTTAAATCCCATATTTTTCAAATTATCCAGCATCTGCTTTGGTTGCGGGAAACGATGCTCATCCCATGTAAACACCCGATAACCATCCATGTAATGAATATCAAGATAGATCACATCGCATGGGATTTCTTTATTCCGAAACGTGTTGGCCAGTGTCATTACTTCACTTTCAGGATAGTAACTCCAGCGGCATTGTTGATAGCCGAGGCTCCATTTAGGAGGCAGCGGCTGTCTGCCAACCAATTCACCATAACGCTCCAGCACTTTTTTGAAGCCGGGACCATAAATAAAATAATAATCCATTTCTCCATCAGCCGCGCCGAAACTGAAAAACTGATCTGTGCCCGCTCCAAAATTAAAATGAGAACGATAGCTGTTGTCGAAAAAAATGCCAAAGCCTCGACCCTGATACAGACTTAGAAAAAAAGGATGAGACTGATACAGTGGATCTTGAGTAGCAGTGTAACCAGGAAAGTCGGAATTCCACATCGAATAAACATTCCCCCTTTTATTGAGACCACGTGTTTTTTCACCCAAACCGTAAAACGCTTCATCGTGCAGCTCTTTCCAGCAGCAAACTTTGGCGCCCTGCCAGCCCATTCCATAGGAATCGTGGTCTTTACAGATTAGATTGCCAGCCTTATCATAAAACGCCAGACGACAGGGAGACCTTTGTACGATCAATACCAGCTCATTAGTGGAAATTTTAATTGGGTCACCCTTCTTCTCGATAGGAAAAATTGTTGGAGATTTTTGAATGGGCAACACCGAATAAGAATGATCTATGGGAAATTCTAAATCGTTTGTCATTTGGATCCGAAATAAATCATTGGCTAAAATCGTGATCTGCAGTTTGGCGTTGGTGCAGTGAATTTCAACAATGTTACCCTTTTTGATATAGCTCGTCACATCGCCAATAAATTGAAAGCCTGATGAGAAAATTTTGGCCGCAAAAAGAATGAAAAATAGAAATGAAAAGAAAAGAATTTTGTTCATAATTGCTCCTTCTGTTCTGAAAACTTAGCGGTTTTAATAATGGAAAGGATTTCATGATTTGGAAAATTTGATCATTTTATTTTGGATTGGCTCGATCAAAAATAGATCTTCAATTGAGCCACAATAATAGATTGTAATTCCCACTGCCCATTTTCCTAACCCAATTTATTGTTTGGAATTTTTTAGTTTCCAGAAATAATAAACTGGAATGCCGAATAATACGAACCCGATTCCAGCTAGCGATTCAGCGGTTTTTTCAAATAAAGTATTGAACACAAACCAGGCCTCGATGGCAATAAAAATAATCGGCGTTATGGGATAACCAAAAGTCCGATAAGGTCGGCTGGCATTCGGAGCTCGCTTTCTCAAAATAAAAACTGCTATAGCGGTGAGGGCAAAGAAAATTGCATCCGTAAATACAACGTAAGATATCAAGCTTTCAAATGTGCCCCAGAATAGAATCAGAGCGATTGCCCACGCCGATTGAAAAATAATCGAAAAAGCTGGCGTGTGATAGCGCGGATGAACTTCAGCGATCTTGCGGAAGAAGATTTTGTCCTGTGCCATGGCAAAATAGATTCGAGGCGCCGTCAAAGTATAGATGCCAGCTGTACCAAAGGTGGAGATAAAAATTACCAACGCGATGAGACCTCCACCGATGGGACCAACGATAGTTTCAACTGCATCAGCAGCGACATGAGGCGAGCCAGCCATTTCTGAAGGAGATAGCAATAATAGGTAAGCTATGTTTGTCAGCAAATAGATAGCCGTCACAATAATTGCGCCGATAATCATTCCAAAGGGAACAGTCTTTCGAGGATCTGTTGCTTCACCCGCTGTGAATGTTGCATGTTGCCAGCCGCCGCAAGACCAGATCACTCCGACCATTGCGATAGCCAGGGCGCTACTCAACCCATGCGATAGCTGTCCTAACGGCGCACTGAAATCACTGGTACCAACTGATCCCCATCCAAAACCTACAGCAATCAAACCGATAATTCCAATTAGTTTTAACACAGTAAAAAGATCAGAAAAAATCGCTCCCGCCTTTACGCCACGCACATTCAAAACAGTGAGAAAAATAATTCCTGCGATAGCAACGAGCTTCAGACCCGCCGGATTCAACGATACAAAATACCCAAAGTACGTTGCAAATGCCACTGCCAGTGCAGCAACACCGCCGGTATTCACAACTAAAAAGTAAGCCCAGCCATAAAGAAATCCCGTTAATTTACCATACGTTGTTGAGAGATAAACATAAACACCGCCGGCTCTTGGCATCATAGCACCAAGCTCAGCAAAGGTCAAAGCACCAGTAAGCGCCATGATTCCGCCCGCTACCCAAACCAATAAAATCCATATCGGCGACGGCAGGGAATTGGCAATGATGGAAGGCGTGAGAAAAATACCGGAACCGATGACTGAGCCAGTAGCGATCATGGTCATATCAAATAGGGTCAGGCGTTGTTTCAGTTGGGATTCTGATTGTGGCTGAAGATTGGTAGCCGTTTCCATCGCTTTTTTTCGATAGGTCATGTAGCAGCTCCATCAGGTACAAATGAATTCAATATGAGATTTGCTTGAAGCAAAACCATATTAATATTAAAATGTGAAAAAAGCAAGCGGATTTTAAAATTTTGTATTCTCTGCTATTGAATTTTCGATATTTTTATGTTATATTAAACTTTCAATTCTATCGAAAACTTGAATTAAAAGCGGCTTCATCCATCTTTAAATTTAGATTTAAAAATCATCAATTTCAAAAAGTAGGTGCTGTTCAATTGGTTTTAATAATTCTAAACGCTGGATGGTGCAAATGCCTATAAATAAAATTCGTTCGATTAAAGCGCTCTTTCTCGTTCTATTAATTTTTTATCTATTGGATTGTGGAAAAAACCAAAAAATCTACCGACTGGCTGCTGCTTCTTTGGGGACTTCATACTATTCTGTTGGAAAAAATATTGCCGATGTCGTTTCAAGCCAGAGTCACATTAAACTCGAAGCAATGACTGAGCCAGTTGCGATTAATGGGGATACATTGCCTCTGAATGCTCAAAACAATTGCCACATCCTCTCTGCGGGCATGGCAGATTTTGCTATTTCACAAAACGATATATCGCTCATTCCATTTGCCAATAAAAATATGAATGAATTTTCTAATCTTCAAAGTATCATTCCATTGTATCCAGAAATTTTGTTTATTTTTTATAAAGAACCGCTCAAGCCTACTCATAACTCACTGGCTGGATTAATCCGGGGCAGGAAAATTTCAATGGGTCCCGAAGGAAGCGGAGAGGCGCGGTTGACAAAAAAAGTTTTCCAGGAATTTGGTATTCAACCAAACGAATATCAAGCTCGCCATGTAAGATTCGAAGAGAATGTCTTATCCGACTCGATCGATATTTGTTGTATGGTGACTGGTTTTAATAATCCACGCGTCCAGCAAAGTCTGCAACGAGGCGGCAATATTTTTAGCCTCGGTGATCCGGACCTGGCCGGAAAAGGATCGGCAGCCGATGGATTCTGTTTAAAATATCCCTTAGCCAAGCCGATCATCATTCCCAAAAATATCTACTCGAACCTGCCAGAAGAACCCATTCTCACAGTTGCTATCGATGCCATTCTGCTCACTCGTGATAATATGGATGACGACGTCGTTTACGATGTCGTTGAAACAATCTTAAATCGAAAACAGTACCTGGTCATGGATCTGGACAATAAATTACTCAGCCAACTCACCGAACAGTTCGATCCGTTGAAACTTCGCTTTCCATTGCATAAAGGAGCAAAACACTATCTGGAGCGAAACAAGCCAAGCTTCTTCGAGCGATACGCTGAGTTATTTGGCGTCATATTCTCAATACTTATCGCTTTGGTCGGGGCGATAACCGCTATTACTCGATGGAACAAACGCCGTCAAAAAAATCGAATTGATAAATATTACAGGGGTGTGATGGATATTCAACTTCAGGTCGATAATCTAAAAACAGTACAGGATTGTCAAAATGCGATTCAAGGATTAAAGCTTTTAAGACGAAATGCGTTTGAACAGCTTATCTCAGAAAAATTATTGGCGGACGAAAGCTTCAGAATTTTCATTACGTTTATGAATGATACCCGAAAGGAAATCAATCTGCGATGGCAAGAAATCAGTGGTCATCGTTAATCAGGTTCGACATCAGACTAATTAAGCTATTCATGAATTGAGTAGCCTAAAAAACAATAGATCACCTTTCCTACTTTTTTTATACTTTAGTTGCTAGTTCGCTAATTTGAATAGCAATCTTGCTTCTCAAGAGCTCGAAGCGAGCCCTTTTTATTTTATAATAAATATGAAACCACTTTCTTAATCTTTCGTACCTTTTAATTAAATTTTATCGGATTTTACTCTAGATTTTTCTTATTCAGGGATCATGAAATGGACATTATCACCGAACTCTCAGAGTTAGCCTTTGCCAGCCGTCTCAAACGATTGAGCGAAAGACTATCAAAAGATGTTTCGCGCCTCTATCGCAACCTTGAGATGGACTTTGAAGCTCGTTGGTTTGCTATCCTTTATTCTTTGGATCAACATTCTCCGATGGCCGTGACCCAACTGGCACAATCGCTGGGACTGACGCATACAGCGATCAAGCTGCTAACTAATGAAATGATCAAACAAGGATATCTTTATTCGTTGCAGGGGAAAAAAGACGAGCGCCAGCGTTTTTTATTTATTTCTGAAAAAGGCAAAACCGTCGCACAAAAATTAGCACCAGTATGGGAAGAAATTCGGCTAGCAACAAAGGAATTGATTGAAACATCAGGTTGTGATTTTCTCTCCGTGATTGGAAAGATTGAGCAAAAGTTAAACGAACAGGATATGTTCGATCGAGTATGGCTTCGGCTAAAAGGACGTCCGCCTGGTAAAGTTAAAATTCGTGAATACAGTCCAGCTTTGAAAAAATATTTTAAATCATTGAATTATGAATGGCTTGAAGAATACTTTAAAGTTGAAAAAATCGATAAACAACTCCTTTCCGACCCTAAGGGGAAAATTGTGAAAAAGGGGGGATCAATTTTTTTTGCATGTATTGATGATCAGATTGTTGGAACAGCCGCATTAATCAAACATAAGGATGGAACACTGGAACTGGCAAAAATGGCGGTGACGAAAAGATTTCAGGAACGAGGGCTTGGTCAGAAGTTGATACAAAAAATTATCGACAAAGCAAGGGAATTGGGGGGAGATGCACTTTATCTTCAAACCAATTCCAAACTGAAAGCGGCTAATCATCTTTATCAAAAATTTGGATTCCAGAAAACGAACAAGAGCCCGTTTGATGCTGCTCGATATCAGCGACCGACTTATGTGATGAAACTGAATTTAAAAAAAATTTAATGTCAAATCTGATATTCGTAAAAATCTTGATCCATTGAATCGCTTTCTCAGTTGGAAAGGAATACAGATTTATTTTTTTAGAATCGACAAATTAAAATAAAACAAACTCATTCACTTAATTTGAAAGGAAGTTAAAATGGCATCGATGACCAAAACCATCAATCTCAATTCCATGCTTTCAAAGGCGCTGTTGATTAGCATTTTGTTTCTTTTAATCGTTGCACTACTTTCTATTACTAGTTATGGACAGATTCGGAAAGAAACAGCTCCGACCGTTGACCCAAAAACCCAGGCTGCTATCATCGACTCTATATCGAAAGCGTTGGACGAAGTCTATGTTTTTTCTGATGTCGCCAAGAAGATGGGAGATCTGGTGCGTAAAAATTATAAGGACGGCAAATACCAAACAATAACTGATCTGGCAGAGTTCACCGAACAGTTGACGAAAGACCTGCAATCGATCAGTCATGATAAACATCTCAGGGTCAGGACCATGCCCCCTCGTGATCCTGATGCTCAAAAGCGACCTTCTCCAGAAGAAGAGCGAAAACAACGATTGGAACAACTGCGAAAGGATAATTTTGGTTTCAAAAAAGTTGAGCTATTACCAGGAAATATCGGTTATATTGACTTTCGTTATTTTGCGGACGCTGGTTTTGGGGACGCTGGAGCTACTGCTATCGCCGCTATGAATTTCATCGCTTATGCAGATGCAATTATTTTCGACCTGCGACAAAATGGCGGCGGAAATCCTTCGATGATTCAGCTCATCAGCAGCTATCTGTTCGATGAATCCGTTCATTTGAATAGTTTTTATGTCCGCAAGACGGACGAGACCAATCAGTTCTGGACCCAGGCTTATGTTCAAGGCCCCAAAATGATCGACATTCCGGTTTATGTTTTGACCAGCAGCTTTACATTTTCTGGTGCCGAAGAATTTACTTATAATTTGAAAAACATGAAACGGGGCACGATCATCGGGGAAACAACTGGCGGCGGCGCGCATCCAGTTGAAGGTCGGGTTTTCGAGAATTTAAATATCGTCATGTCATTGCCTTTTGGTCGTGCCGTCAATCCGATTACCAAAACTAATTGGGAAGGAACTGGTATCGAGCCGCATATCAAAGTCCCGGCTGATCAGGCGTTGTCGGTCGCTCGCATGGAAGCTACCAGAGCTTTAATGGAAAAAGAACAGGACGAGATCAAAAAGAAACAATTGGCATGGGCGCTTCAGGGACTTGAGGCAGAGAAGAATCCGGTCAGGCTAGATGAAAAATCAATGGACGCTTTTGTTGGAGTCTATGGTCCCAGAAAAATCTGGCTGGAAAATGGAATTCTTTTTTATCAACGGGAAGGGCGACCAAAATATAAGCTGATTCCCATGGGTGAAGATACCTTTATAGTGGAAGGTCTCGATTATTTCCGCATCAAATTTAATCGAGATAATTCGGGCAAAGTTATCGAATTTATCGGATTATACGATAATGGCACTACCGATTCGAATAAGCGATCAGATAAATAATTAAGCTGGAATGTAAAACGTGAGACGTGAAACCCAAGCTCTAATGTCGTCTCACGTTTTCCAATAAGAAACCGAAAAAATTAGAAATGATCAGCATGGAATTAGCATCGCCAACCATTCCTATTATTTAATTCGAGTAAAAGCCTCTTAAAAATTTTCAATTTTTTGTAACGGCGTAACCAAATCCAGGATCACAAATCCCTAATCCCTCATCCCCAGTAATTTTCTAATTTTCTTTTTCGCAATCTCTAAAAGATAGGGTCGCAACCGACCTTTTTCCACTAAGATTGTTTTAAATAGCTCTCTCTTGTTTCGTTTCGGGATAGCCGGCTTTTCACGTGAAATTAAAGAAATCGCCTGTTTTGAACATGCGGAAATACAAGCGCCGCAGCCCAGGCAAATTTGACTTTTAATCTCACTCACTTTTTTAGATGCACTTTTATCCCTGCCAATCGCATTCACGTTACAGGCAGAAAAACATTCACCACAATAATCGCATTTTTCAGGATCGATCTTAGCAATGAAACCCGATTTTGCCACACCATCATAATAGCCCATCTGCACGCCAGCGATGATCTCACAGCAACAACCGCAGCAATTGCAGATGAACGTAGGTCGGCTTCTGATGTTGTCGGTGACATGAGTCAATTTCAACTCATGCGCCAGATCGATGACCTCTAACAGTTCTTCCTTAGTTTTATGAACCGCAAATCCCCGTCGTGATAAAAACCGAGCGCCGTTTCCCAATGAAATGCAAATTCCTTCGATTGGAGCGCCTTTCTTGCATTCCTTGCCCTCGTGATGCTTTTTGTGCCGACAATAACACATTCCCACTGCGCCGAAGTCAGAATTTTTAATGATCTCCCGGGCGCTTTCATACGAGGTGATCACGCTGGTGACTGGAATATGTTCTTCGTAAACCAGCGATCTTGTCAATTGTGTCTTGCTGCCGAAAAATTCATGTGCCTGGCCATGTTCTGGATCATGATGAAAATAGTCTGTCATCAGCTTTGCCAGCCGTTCCACCGGCAGATCGGCGCGATGCTTCATAAAACTGAATTCGACAAATCCGATCACGCCGGGCATAAGCAAATAGTACGTCGTATCACCGTAAGGCATGTCCATTATTAGACCTTTATCTGCCATCGATTCCAGAATCGGCAAAAGCTCCTCTGAAGTCATTTGTGTCGCTTTGCATAATTCAGAGAGCGTAGCTTCCATCAGGGGAAATTTGGAACCAACGTAGGCTTCTTGTTCGGAAAATAATAATGATAAAATCTCACGCAGAATTTCATTATCTACCAGCCCGATGGGATATTTGTTCAGCCGGTCGATCAGAGGAACCAGACTATCCTTTGAATAGGTAATATGACCCATTAAAGCACCTCAATTTAAATTTGGGAATTCGGTTATCAGGTAATTTGGTAATGAGGATTATGCAATGATTGAATACCCAACTACCAACTCGGGGATTTGGAATTTAAAAACAAATCAATACTCCTATTTTTTCAGCCGAAGGGACAAAGACAGCTTTATTCATATCAACAGAGTTCGCCGTTAGAAACGCAATCCACCAACCTAAAAAAGCCTGTGAAAAATAATGCTGATTATCATTGATCCTCGATAATCCGGTCAGCGTGGAGCCGACAAAAAGAGAGTACTTCAGGAATCGCTGGTCGGTCATTTTAGCCGCTGTTAAAAACGGGACAGCACCCATAAAACTATGGCCGCTCACGCCATTATTGTCTTTGAAGGGATGCCAATGGGAGCCGTTATTTTCAGCCGGACGAGACGCACCAGTCACAACTTGGAATGTGAGAACCAGCGGCGCTCCCACAAGCAGCGTCCGTGAGCATCGCTTGCCCCAACCGCCAATTGTGGAACCGACTTTTGTATCTTTTGTCAGCTCTCCAACCAACACAGTCGTTAAATAAATCGGGACTGTAATCCTGCCGTCACCGAATGGTTTGACAATTTTTGAAATGTCATCCGTGGTGCTGACTTTAACATAATCTTGATAAAAATCCTGAATTTCTTGATCAAAGGAGGTATTGGCATAGAATCCAGCATACGCGGTTCCCAGGGCGAGCTTCCAGAGATTATCAAGCGAATAGAAATTTTTGTAATCTGAAATGATCTGGTCTTTCAATTTGCAGCTATTATTTGATTGGGTGATTGCCAGGCTTGGAATAGCAAAGATGACAGTAACAATAGCAAATTGAATGGCTCTCTTCATTTTTTATGATCCTGAATTTTCATTATATTTACAAAATTTGAGAATAAAATACAATAGGTTTTTGCTCGAGCAAACGAAAATAATAGACTGCAAAGTGCTTTTCATTAAGATCCGATTAAACTGGAAAATATTGAAAAAAATTTTTAGCTCAGCGATGAATAATTTTCAGATGATTTTTAAATGAAAAAAATGGTGAGCAAAATTTAAGTAACCAAAATATCAATTGATATATACTGCACGACAATTATTTCAAATTATAAGAAATAGGGGATGCCATTAGAACCAGGCTGATGTTTATATACTCAAGTCCTTATATTGTGAATAATATAATTGGTAGTTGCTGATAAGAAAAAAATCAGCCGAAACTGCGACATGCTTTAATGACAGAGCACTGGAATTCTCATGCCGCAGAATCGGCTAAACTCTTGAGAAGTCGTTTTATGTATCTTTAAAATACTTGAAATGATATTTTTTAATTAAGTTTGATAGATTACTGTATCATCACCATTTTTCTTACCGCCACAAATTCATCTGCTTTCAACTGGTAAATATAAATTCCCGTACCAACTTTTTTGCCTGAATTATCCTTCCCATCCCAGGAAATTTGATGATAGCCAGCATCTATTTTTTCATCAATCAGCGTTCTGATTTCTTGACCTACTGTATTAAAAATTTTAATTTCTACATGACATGATTTAGGAATCTGAAAACTAATCGAAGTTTCAGGATTAAAGGGATTGGGATAATTCTGAAATAAGGCAAACTCGTCAGGTGATGTGTTCGCATGCTCTTTAACTTGGATTGCAGTTGCGGAGGTGATGAACTTAAAGAAGCTCTGACATTCTGTGACGGCGCCTGCCAGATCAATAGCGCTGACCTTCCAGAAATATTCTTCTGATTTTTTCAAACCATTGGAAATTTTAAAAGACGTGCTGGTGATGTTATCAAAAGAACTGGGATGGGTAAAAATGCTCAATGTATCGATGTACACCCGATAATGAACAATATCACCTTTATCAATATCAGTCGCTTGTTCCCAGGTTAATGTTGGATTTAATGTTTCAATTAATGCAAAATGGGCTGGGAATAGCAGTGAGAATGTATTCGGTGCGTCATTGACATTCACGACAGTCATTTTAAAACTGGCCGTGCCATTTAGCTCGCCATCTGTTGCTGTAATCGTCATTTGATGTTCTCCCACATCCTCATTCGTTGGTGTAAAAGATATTTCGCCTGTATAAAAATTAATATCACACCAGTCTGTATTATCAGTGAAGCGAAGTATATCGCTCGGATTGGGATCGCTTGCATTAGCTTTAAAATAGAAAGGTAATTCTTCGGTTGCACTTTGGTCTGATACGGGATCGATTTTTGGCGCTTGGTTTCCTGTGCGATCGATATTGACCTGCCAGGTTGAAGCACTGGAACGTTCATTATTCGCATTGTTAATCGCCTTGACAAACCAGTAGTGAATGCCATTTGATAATGAAGTCGAGGGAACTGCCACGCTATCGGAGGCAGAGATATTATCGGTATTCAGAACGCCATCGATCCATAATTGATATTTCTTCAAACCAGTTCCAATATCGACCGTACGATGCCAACTGAACACTGGCTTGCCAGATGTAACCGTAGCATTATTTATCGGAAACGCCAAATCAAACGGCTCAGGCGGATTCCATTCCCCGATTACTGTCCAGCGTTGGCTCGATTCCCGCCAATTCCCGACTTTATCGATAGCTCGAACATACCAGATATGCGATCCTTCAGTTAGAGGTAATCCTGGCGATGATGTCGTGCTGGTGATATTGTCCACACTCAAAACATCATCGATCCACAAGCTATAATGCGACAATCCCGATCGGTTATCAGAAGTCGCATTCCAGGAAAAATCTGGCGTGGGGAAATTTACATACGAGTTATTGGCAGGCGATTTTAAAGTAAATGCTGCTGGAGGCGTTAAATCGACCTGAATATTAAAGGTCTGATTTGATTTACGGATGTTACCCACGGCATCAACCGCATTGATGTACCAGGAATGAGAGCCTTCACCTAAGGCTGACGAAGAACTTAATTTGATGGAAGTTGATTGGGGAGATATATTATCCATAACTTTCGTGTTATTGATATAGAGCTCGTACTTAGCTAATCCTGAACCAGCATCCTGCGAAGCAGCCCAACCAAAAGTTGGGGTTGATTCGCTAGTCCAGGATGAATTCGGAGGTGATACAAGGTTAAAGGCATTAGGAAGTGTATTATCGACCTTGATCGTACGCCGTTCGCTGCTTTCTTTTACATTGCCAACGACATCAATCGCTTCCACATACCATTGATGTGTGCCTGAAGACAGCGAAGTTGACGGCTGATAATTCGTCTGGGTTGCTTGCAAATTTATGGCTTGTGAGCCAATATGAAGCACGTATTTACCCAAACCCGAACCAGCATCAGATGATGGGGACCAACTAAAATTTTCTCGACCGTCCACAGACCAGATATTGTTGGCGGGTGTAAGCAAGTTGAAAGAAGCTGGCGCTTCGCTATCAATCCGAACTGACCATGTTTGGCTCGACAAACGAGCGTTGCCTGCTCTATCAATTGCTTTTATATTCCAGGTGCGAAAACCATTTGATAGAGGTGCTTTGGGAGGCGTGGAAGTGCTTGTAGCAGGAATACTATCCTGATTGACAGCGCCATCAATCCATAATTGATATTTCGACATTCCAAAATTATCAGTAGCAGCTTGCCAGGAAAAAGCAGGGGAATTTGCTGTCCAGGCGCCATTCGAAGGCAACTGTAAGTTAAAAACATTAGGGGGTGTTGAATCTATTGTGAAATTGTCATCACTAACATCATCAGCTAGTACTATATTGTTTGAATTTTTGGCTTGCAACTTTATTCTAATTGTTGAGGAATTTAAAAGTGGTATTGTCCAATTATAAACTGAAGTATTAGGTTCATTGTCCACAATCGCAAAAGGATAAGTGCTTCCACCATTAGTGGAGTACTGAATGCTTATATGATCAATAGAAAGACCAGGTTTTATTATTGACCATTTTATTTCTTGAATGCTTCCACCAGCCCAATTTTCATCTCCATTAGGAGTATTTACGGCGATGCTTTGATCATTCACTCGCTGGGCATAGATATCATTAGAAGAACCACTGCGATAATCCTCCCAAGCGATAATGGCACCACCACTACCGTCGTGCACCAATTGAGGATACTTTTGCTCATTATTGGCAGTGCAGATTGCTAAACCATTCGCTGTCAAAAGAAAATTGCCACTGGCATCAACCCTCTGGACGTAGATGTCATAATTATAATTAATATTGCGATAGTCCTTCCAGCTGATAATTGCACCTCCGCTGCCATCGCTTATTAATTGTTGTTCAATTTGAGCACTATTTGCATCGCAGACAGCTATGCCATTTGCGTTCCAGAGTGCATTGCCATTGCCATCCACCCGTTGGGCGTAAATGCGATAATTACCACTGCGATTATCCTGCCAGGTTATAATGGCCCCACCACTACCATCTTTCAATAATTGAGGATTCTCCTGTTGATTTTTAGCTGTACAGATAGCTAAGCCGTTAGATATCCAAAGAACATTACCATTTTTATCTACATGCTGGGCGTAAATATCAATAATCAATTCACTTAAAAACCAGCGAAAATATTCCCAAGAAATAATAGCCCCGCCATTGTCATCGCTTACTAATTCGGGCTTTCTTTGGTTTTCTTCATTTTTACAAATAGCTATGCCATTAGCAGTCCAGAGTGCATTGCCATTAGCATCCAACCGTTGGGCATATATGTCACCAATACCATTTATTATCATCACCCATGTGATTATGGCACCACCACTACCGTCGCTCACTATTCGGTGATTTTCTTGACTATAATTTAGAGCACAGATATCCACCCCATTAGCTGCCCAGATAAGATTGCCATCAGCATTGATCCGCTGTGCATAGATATTATTATAACCACTACGATTTTCCTCCCAGGTGATAATTGCTCCGCCAATTCCGTCACTCACTACCTTAGGAGCTATTTTAAATGAAGAAAAATTGCCATTACAGATAGCAACGCCATTAGCTGCCCAGAGTGCAGTGCCATTAGCATTCACCCGTTGTGCATAAATGTCATAATAAGAATAACTGCGCTTGTCCTGCCAGCAGATTATTGCACCACCACTGCCATCGCTCACTAATTGGGGATTCTGTTGATTATAATTTGAAGTGCAGATAGCCACGCCATTAGCTGTCCATAGTGCATTACCATTGGCATCCACACGTTGGGCGTAAATGTCCTCGTAATTGGAATCAATTCGTTTGTCCTGCCAGCAGATGATAGCGCCGCCAGAACCGTCGCCAACCAACTGCTGCGAGTTTTGATCATTGCTGGCAGAACAAATGACTATACCATTGGCTTGCCATTGAACTTGAGCTATATTGATATGAATTGAGCCCAAAATATTAAAGAGAATTATTAAAGTGATTGTTAAAAACAAATATGTTTTTTTCATTAGCTTGATCCTCCAAGTTTCATTTTAAATAGAGCATCTTTTTGATATAAGAGAAGGTAATATTTTTTTCACTGATAGCTTTCAATTTATAGAAATAAATTCCACTAGTTACATTTTTTCCATTACCATCGTATCCATTCCAGATAGCTTTATAGTTTCCTACACCATTATATTCATCAACCAGTTTTATAATCTCCTGTCCATTGGCGTTGTATATTGTTATAAGCACATGGCTAGGTTGAGGTAATTGGTAATCAATGGTTGTTTGGGAGTTAAAGGGATTGGGGTAGTTTTGGGATAAAGCAAAATTTGTTATTCGGTTTTTTGTTAATCGATCTTTTACGTTTGTTGCCTGGAACAAAATAAAGGTGCTATCAATTAATCCATCATTTCCCTGGTCAATTTCAAGAAGGACACTTGTCGTATCTAAATTTTGCCAGTCTGTTGGAGTTAAGATGTGGGCTTCGTTAGCACCCATTGAGATAGTTTCATAAGAATAAGACCCACTATCTGTTCCTACCTGCTTAAAAGAAAAGCTGTAATTTTTAGGATCACCTATGTTAATATATTTAATTGATCGATCATTTAATGTTTGAAATTTGATTGTATCACCTTTTGTAACTGAGGTGTTTGAGATGGTAAACAGTCGGCTTTGTTTGCCAAGTTCTCGGTCAAGACTAACAGAAAAATTTTTATTACTATCATTTGTGCTATAACTGCAAAAGCTCCCATCTTTTTGGAAATTGATAATGTCGTTTGAGGCAGAATCTAATTCAATATTTTTAAATTCCATGAAAAAGCCTTTGCCAAAAAGTCGGCAATTTGCAGTTCCCTTTTCAAGACCTCCTAGATAAGTCGTATACACTGTTTCAATCGGCAAAAGATAACCAAATATAGGATGCTTTTTGGTGTTTGTCCCCCAAATAAATTCAGGAACTGCCATAGGAATCTCATTGATGAATTGGTCATTTTCATATCCCAAACGGTTACCATACTGATCGATAAAAAACAGATCACCAGCGCCGTCAGCAGTGATCAATGTGTTACCAACTCGATTCCAGTTTGGCGTTCCCTGAGTTGTGACTAAATCAATATCAACGACTTTAATAAAACATCCATTTGCGACATCAGATGTCCCTTGCCAAATTGAATTTGGCGAAAATTGGAACGTCCAGGTATTTTTCGATAAATCAAAAATAACCGTTCGATTGTCATCTCCGTGAGAATTAGGGTCGTAGACTTTTAAAAGTATTTCTTCGTGATTGATATTATTGGTAACAATTTCATAGGGTGCAAGGGCGTGAGTACCCATGCCTGGAGCTGGATTTGATACACCAACAATGAATACTTTGCCTTCCACCATATTATTTTTTATCTGATCATAGGCAGCGTTTGGCTCTAAATGAGGCAAATCCCAAAATTCTCTACTGGTACAAGGTCCGTGATAATAGCTAATGCTATTTTGTAAATTTTGAGGCAATTCACTAATATGATTATTTGCGGTAGCAATATTATGTAATTCAGAATAATGACCAATATTATAGGGTTCAACATAGGATTGATCTGTTGCTGGAAAGTAAGCCAGCAGACTTGCAGATGATAGTCCAATACAAGAGCCTGCTTCTGCAATTTTGGTTTGATAAGCATCCATAAAAAACACTAGTGCTGAAAGTGGATCATCCTCTATCGCCGCTTCGCCATAATATTTTTTAAACATCTCCCAATCTCGGGTCGTGGATTCATTTTTTGTACTGAAACTGTTTTTGCTGGGAAGGTAACCATTATATATTTTATCTACTATATTAATATCAATTGATGTTGTAGCATCGGCCCCATCGAGATCTGAAACGATTAAACCGACTATATAATTACCAGATGAAGTATAAGCATGGGTAATTTTGGGAATTGTGGAGCTTTCTGAATTTTCATCACCAAATATCCAGGTATATGAAACAATTGAATCATCTGGGTCAAACGAATCGGAGGCATCGAAATGTATATTTTGGTTCAGAAGTTGTATGCTTCCATTTTTTGGATTGGAGATGATTGCTGTGGGAGCAGAGTTAGGTGCTAATTTAGCAATAAAAATGTCTGCATCACCATAACTTGTCAAGGTATTCAAATCAAAGTTTGCAGATTCCTTAAATGAACCGACTACAAAACAATTACCATTTTTATCTAAAGTCAAGCAATTTCCTCCATCACCCAACTGTCCCCCAGCTTTCTTAACCCATACAGGATTCCCTGATTGGTCATACTTGGCTACGAAAATATCTGAAGCTATACCATTACTAGTTAAATTGATAGAGCCAAATTTTGCATTACCACCGAAAAAGCCTGTTATGTAGCTATTACCCAATCCATCCGTTGTAATATCATTGCCTTGATCATTATTATAGGTAAAATCTGAGCCACCAGCTTGCAAAGCCCATTTAACGTCACCTGATGAATCGTACTTAGCAATAAAAATATCGTTGGAAAGGTTACTTTTCAATGTGATATTATCAAAAGCCGCTGTTCCAATAAAATATCCAGTAACAATAGAATTATTTGTTCTATCTGTAGCAATGCCTAGTCCCCAACTCCAAACCAATCCATTTCCTTCTGCTCTTTTTGCCCAAAGAATGTTACCTGATGTGTTATATTTAGCAATGAAAACTTCATAAAAGCATTTACAGGTTAATGAGATATTGTCAAACTTTGCTTTACCCTGGTATCTGCCAGTGACTGTGCACCTACCCAAGCTGTCAACTGAAATAGCAGTTCCATAATCAATGCCCGTTCCTCCAGCTCGTTTTGCCCATATAATGTTTCCATCAGGATCATATTTTGCTACGAAAATATCACTGCTGTCAACATGAGCACTAGTAAGCGCTATTGTATCAAAAGTGGCCGTGCCACGAAAATCTCCAGTAATAAGTATGTTACTGTTTCTATCTATTGTGACACCAGAGCTTGTCTCATAACTTTTTCCTCCTGCTCTTTTAGCCCAAATAATATTACCTGATACATCGTATTTAATAATAAAAATATCTCTTGATCCCTCGCTGATAATTGCTGTATTATTAAATATGGCTGTTTCACAAAATCCACCTGTAACAATACAGTTCCCTGAATTATCTACAGCCATGCAATTTGCATAATCAGAGCTATGACCACCACCCTGCTTAGCCCAAATCAAATTACCAAGTGAGTCATATTTTGCAGTAAAGATGTCAGAACTACCTGAAGAAGTCAATGTAATATTATCTATTGTGATTGTACCTTCAAAATTTCCTGTAATTATGATATTACCGAATTTGTCAGTAACAACACCAGAAGAACCAACGCTGCCTTTAATTCCTCCAATCTGTTTTACCCAAGTGAACTTAGGTGCTTGAGCATATGCTGCTCTATTCAATAAAAATAAGAATAGAAAA
>JAEAME010001105.1_pt1 | contig 20799 bp, 34 predicted proteins | sample 8958731 | NCBI WGS metagenome assembly JAEAME01 (sample SAMN16933194, study PRJNA681113) | bioreactor sludge metagenome | isolation source: anerobic bioreactor sludge (Control) | place: India:Bengaluru | collected 2018-10-24 | reverse complement strand
TAATTGTTTTACTATATCTTGATTATAAATTATATAATTAAATGCCGAAGAGTATTCTTTTAAATTACCATGAAAGTCTGTAAAGGTTTCGCATTTTCTAAACAATTCACCATTAACAATAAAAGTATAATTATTATCTTTTATCCAGTTAATAAAATCAAATGGATTATCAAATCCACAATATTGTTTAAAATAATCCCCATTGTTATTTAATAAGGTTTCTTTTATTTTTTCTATTTGATTGATTCTATTTTTATAATCGTATTCATCAAAACTATCACAATGATTTAATTTTTTTACAATATTACCTATAAAATATTCTTTATTGTTATTAATCATGTATATTGGAGTATATTCTCCTGTACTTCCTGATCCATATTCAGAAATATATTTTTCCTTTTCAATAAATTTTATATTATTCATTTTAAAATCCTCCATATTATTTTTATATTTTTATTCGAAAACAAATTCATTATTATCAATATTTAATTCATTTACTAAACTTATTAACGATTGCTTAATCTTATTAAAAATTGGTATAATGTTTTCAATTTCATATCCGTAATCAATTGATACTATTGTATTTTCTTTTCCGTTGCTTGGATCATAAACTCTAAATAATGATTCGTGTTCCCTGTATCTTATTTTGTCATATGTAATGAATGATATATAACCGCTTAAATCTCCTCTCTTGTACAATTCAACGTTTGATAGTTCTATACTATCATTTATTTTTATATCGTTTAAAACCATTTTGTAACCTCCTATGCTATTTTTATTTAAAACCTTTTCGAAGTGGTGATTTTTTATAGTTGACACCACTAGACAACTTTATTTTTATATTACGCAATATTTTCTTCAAGCATCAATATGCTACTAGCATCAAACAAATAATATTGTTTATTTTGCATTGTCTTTTTATATTCCTGTTCGCCTTCAAATTCGTTTACAACTTCTTTTTCTTCTGCTGTCATATTTTTATATTCTTTCTTGCCATAAGTAGGAGGCAACCAGTTTTTCTTTTGACTTCCAAATATGTTGAATTTTTTAAGCAAATCAAGGTTAGTAAATTCAATATGACATGTTCCTTTTTTATAAAATGTTACTGTAAAATATTTAAGTTGGATTTTTTTAGTTTCTCCATATTCTTCAGCAAATTTTAAAGCTTCTCTAATGTCTATTGATTCTGTTAATCCTCCGTCAAGATAATTAAAACATTTTTCAATATCTTCTAATTTACTTGCAACCCCATAATCATAATCTATTCTACCATCCCAAGTGCTAAATCCATTTAAAGGTATTATAACTTTTTTATTTATCATAAATGCTTTGTTAGTTTTCCAACCATTGTAATAATGAATATTATTACTCATTTCGTTATACCAATGATGTTTATTAGATAACTCTTCAAATAGATTTAAAATTGTATCTTCAACACCTTTTATAACATTTTTAGTCATTTCTATTTTTATTTCATATATATTATAGATTGAAAAATCATATTCAGTTAATTGTTCAATTCTATTATAATAATCTTGTTGCAAATTATTTGTTAATTGCCCTATAAACTTTTTATTACTGAATAATGCTCTCCAGTATTTCCGTCTAACTTTTTTTATATAACCATTAATTGATAAATTATTTCTATAGTTACTTAAATTACCGCTTAAATCTAGCTCTAAAATTGGTTTTCCTTTTTGACCGTCTGATGTTATTTCACTTAAAATATATTTTGACATTGCTTTATATTCTTTTATTAAGTCTATTCCTATTTTTATTTCTAACTTATATTGTTGTACTATTGACTTTAAAAAATCATTTTCAGCAAGGAAATTTTGTTCTTGCTCTTGAAATTCTTCTTGTTCTTCAGTCTTTCTCAAATTATTGTTATATATATAAGATTCTCTTTCTTGTACTGGTAATATTATTTTTATTAATGCAATTTCTACATCGGTTTTTCTTTCGGCATCATAAAATGCGTTTTGAATATATTCAATTTGTGCGTTATATTCGTCTAGCTTTCTTTTTAAATCTTTTCTTGTATTGCTAAAAGTATTGTTTAAAGTTTCGGCATTTAATAAACATATAACGCAACCTCCATATTGTTCTTGCAATTCTAAGGCTTTTAAAAGGTGTTTATCGCCATTTGAGAAAGGTGGATTCATAATAATTAAGTCGTATTTTTTCATGCTGTCAAATGTTAAAAAGTCATTATGTATTAGTTTGTATCCTTTACCTCTTAATATATGTTGTAAATTCTCATCATTTTCAATGCAATCAATATCCAAATGTTTATAATATTTTTTCTTTTGTTCTAAAATATCAACAATATTTCCATTTCCTGCTGATGGTTCTAGTATAGTTGTTATTTCGTCAAATTTAATATCGCTTAACATTTTATAAATAATTGTATCTGGTGTTGGATAAAAATCCTTGTTATTATTAAACATTGTCTTATTCCCCTTTTATTTTTATTGCTAGTTGACAACTATTTATTGCCAACTAGCTTATTTTAATTTATTCTTTATGCTACATTTACAAGTTTTTCGGTAGGATCATAATTAAATATAAAACTATGTGTAAATGTTGAATAATACCCCTTTAATGTTGCAAATTTTTTCCTTATTTCTGCAAATTCATCTTTAGATAAACTATCTTTTATTTTTACTAGCCATATATCCGCATTTGTTTTTGTGTGCTTACTCTGTGTTATATCAAATTCAATATTTACATTATTTTTACTTTCTTCATTTTGTTCCGCTTGTTCTGCTTGCTTTTCATTTTTATTATTATCTGTATTTTTATTGTTATTTAAAGTCTTTTTTATAAACTTTTCAACTTCGTATGGTGTTTTAACTTCTTGTAATTCGCACCAAGCAATTGATCCTTTTTCAATCCATTTTAAAAACTTTTCTTCGATATATGACCAACTATTATTTGATGATGCTCTCCCTGTGCATTCCTTTGTTAATTTTCCATTTAATTTATAAGCATTGTAATATTTTTTGCCATTATATTCTGTTTCATGGATTCTATAAACTAAACCTTTGTATCTGTTGTAATTAAAATCAGTTTTTAAAATAAAACATTGACCTTCTTTTATACTTCCGTTTGTTGTTTCAACTGCTTTCAATTCTGTTTTATATTCTGTAACTATTATTTTTTCAAGTTGTTCAATTTCTCCTTCACCAACTAAGCAACCGCATGTTGTGTCAAATTTATTGATTAGATTTTCAAATTGTTCAATTAATTTTATATCTTTTTCAAGTTCTTCCATGTGACATTTTGCGGATTCTTCCGCTTGTTCTTTTGTGTAATAACAATTACGATTAATTAAATCATTAACATGATTTTCATAATATTTATTTTTATTTTTCTTGTATTCATTTAAATCCTTTTCATATTGACTATATGTATAATAATTGTAAATGTTAGAATATTTCAATATTCCATTACCTTTTGCGATTATTATTCCATCTTTTTCAATATGCCAATTACATTTAGATGGATGTGCTTGATGTGATGGAATCCTACCAACTACAATATATTTATTGTTATTTTCTTCTTGTTCTTCTTGCATTTTTTGCTCGAATAATTTTATTTTTGCTTTTGCTGTTGCTTCTTCGGCTTCTGTTGCTCCTCTGTCAGTTGTAAAGTTTTTTAATTGTTCAATTTTGCTCATTATATTTGAATTATTATATTCATTGTTTCCGCTATATTGTTTTATTTCTCTTCCTTCTGATGATCCGTAAACATCAACACAAAGTATATAACCGTTTTTTTCTGCAACTCCTTCCCAATATGCAGGACTATAATAATCTGTCATGCTGTCGCTTTCATCTTCTTTATATCCGTAAACCTTCCAACCTTCCATTGACATTAATTTGTGTGCAATCATTACTTTAACTTCTCTGTAATCATAATATGTTGACATCGTATGACCTCCATTTATTTTTATATTGTGACCTACAAGGCATTTAATTTGCCTTGTAACGCTTTGAGCTTAACACCTTTTTATACTTGCTCAAACAAGTTCCAATTTTCACTTCCTTTTTTAATATCATCTTTATTATATTATATTCCTTTTAAATCAAACTATCAATACATTTTTTAATATAATCTTATTATTCATATTCTCCGCAAAAATTACAACATCCATTTACCCAAATGCCATAATGCACAATATGAGGATTATTCCCAAATTCAATTATTGATCCTTCGTTATCTTTTCCGCAATATTTACAATTATTATTTTTGTGTTCTTCTTCATATATTTGCTGCTCTTTTATCAAATTTGAAGTTATTTTTTCGCCATATTTGTTTAAACTTTCATTTTCCCAGTTATACATTTTTATTACCTCCAATTTTTATTGATATTTCAACACTTTATTTTTATATTTGTAGATTAAAATTGACCTTTTATCTTGGTAACATTAATCCTCTTTCAGTAAAAATATTTTGTACACACATTGCTTCTTCATAAAGTTCAGTTTCTTCTAATTCTTTGCCAGTCATACATGCAATTTCATCTGTTTCAAAACATTTTGAAAGTGTAATCCAATATTCTTTTAATTCTTCATCTGTTAATTCGTTTGCATTGATTTTAAACATCTTAAAACCTCCATTTTATTTTTATATGTATAAACTTTTTACTAATTCTATTTCCTTTTTTCTGTATATCGGATATAATGAATTTTGTCCGTCTTCATGTGCAAATACATTTAATTCTATCATATCAGACAAATAACTTTTTAATGCTTCATCAACATTGTTATATTCCGTGTACATCTGTCTATTTTTACATTTGCATTTACAATTTTTGCAATCGCTATCCTCAACACATCTGCCAATTTCAAAAATAATTATTTTATCTTCTTCTTTTTTAAAATAACACATATCAATTTCACATATTTTTGATAATAATTTTTCTTTATTCATTTTACAACACTCCTTTTTATTTTCATTTTTAAAACTTTCTATCAACCAATAACTATTTTTATATTTGTTGGCTGATAGAATAGCTTTAAAAGCCTATTCATTATCTTCTCTGTTATCTTCTCTTTCAGCTTGTAATATTAAATTTACAACATTGTTTGCTGTCATTCTGTCGCATCCAGTCAACATCATTGTAATGTTTTCCATTTCTGTTATTATGTTTTCCATTCTTTAACACCTCCATTTATTATTATATACTTATTTTTATATTTTGCAATATTTATTTTTAATTTAATCTATGTTTGTTAGGACTATTTTTATATAACATATCAATCCAAACAGTTCCGCACTTGCAATTGACACATAAAATAGATTTTTTATTGTTACCAATGGATTCCATATATGATTTTTTATTTTTATCATTTACTGATCCTCCTAGCAATTATATAATATGTAAAATTCATCTTGCGTGATTTCTTCTTCTATTTCTTCATTGTTTATTTTTATAACTTTGAAATATTGATTATTTTTATTAACATAATATTCTTGCATGGTTTCCGCTCCTTTTATTTTAATCTTATAACATCATTAAATCATACATCATAGTTAATATAAACAAACACGGCACGATTAACAATAGATATATTTCCATTTGTTCCACTCCTTTATATTATTTTTATTTTAATCTAGTCTACAAACACATAAATGTTTGAATATTTTTATATGTTTGTAGCATAGATTAAACACTATGCTATTTTATATTTAAATTTTATATATTCTTCATTATTCAGCAAATATTCACCAAACAATAAATTATATCTTAATAGAAAACCTTTTATTTCTTCTTCCCGATCCTTTGTTGTTTCTTTTTCATTTGCTATTTTTAATAATTCGACGGCTTTTAATATTTCATCCGTCAATGAATAACTTTTATGATTTTTATATTTTTACCATTTTTATAATTTGCTCTGTAATATTCATCATAAGACAAATTTGCTATAATATTATTTAATACTCTTTTATTGTTATCTGTTATCATAATAACCTCCAATTATTATTTTTATTAAAATATAAGTTTTATCTTTATTCCAGTATATATTCTGTCTCTATTGCTTTATCAAAAAATTCTATAACATTAATTTCTTCTTCCCAGTCACTATTTATGTCCCATACAATTATTGTAAATTTATTTTTTGTTGGCAATGTTTCTATTATTATTACTTCTTTATCTTTATATTGAAATATTCTATGCTCTTTTAGTTTTGATAAAGCATATCTTAATCTTATTTCATATCTGCCAAACGCATATACCAAACCTAAATCAGAGACTTTATCAACTATACCTATATTTTTATTTTCCATTTCATAACCTTTCTTATTTTTATATTTTTATTTAATATTCGATGTCAATTCTATTAAACAAGTGATTTTTTAATCCTTCTTCTTTGGGCATAACATCAATATGTAGTTCTAAATTTTCATTATCATAATAAATATCATATTTTGTAGGATCATCGAATACATTTTCAATTTTTTCTTTAAGTGATAAATCTTTTTCATATTGTTCTCTAACTTTTTTAATGTTAGTTTTATTTTTATTTAAATCTAATCTGTCCATAGTATTAAAATAAATATTTTTTAAAGATTTTTCCATTTTACACACTCCTATTATTTTTATATTTTTATTATATTACATTTTCCTTAAAAGATAAAACATGATTTTTATTTACTTATAAAATGATTAATATATTTATTTATTTCTTTTTCTGTTATTTCCTCCAGTTCATTAGTTCTTATTATTTTTAATTCTTCATAAATATTTTTAATATTTTTATTTGTCCATTGTCTGATATTTTTTGCTAATTCAATATTAGATAGTTTCATATAATACACCTTCCTATTTTTATATTTTGCTTATTTCAAGCTATGAACAAACAAACATTTTTATTTGCTCATAGCATGGAACAAACCATGCTTTATTTATTGTAAATATTCATTGCCTAAATTTAAAATGCTTTTTAGTTCACGCAATAAATGATTTTTTAATCTTTCAATATTTTTATCTAATATTGATTTTTTAGTTTCATCATAATATAGATTTACATTATTTTTATATTCTTGATATTCCGTCATGTAATCCGTATTAAATGTAAATGTATTGATATCATATAATTCATTATCAATAAATATTTTAAAATTATATAATAGTGTTTTATGATATATTTTTTTGTCTGCTGTTATTGCTAAATTACTTACTTTTTTTATTGCATTTTTTATTTCTTCATAATTATATAACATGTTTTTAACTTCCATTTTTTTACTACTCCTTTATTTTTATTTTAAAAGCTTTATAAACATATAATCATTGTTATATATTTATAAAGAATATATTGCATATCTCATGTATGTTTTTAATATAATCTTTTAAAATTCTAATTTTATATTATGCTGATTTAATTTTGTTTTCAATTTTAGTAACTTGATCCGCTGAAAAATAGCTTGCTTTTACTAAATACATTTTAATATTTGTTTGCTGTTGCCCTTCCAGTGTTTCATTGTTATTTTTACCCTTGCATGGCTTCCATATTTGCGTTTGAAATATAGCTTTACTTCCTTTATTGATTGTATAGCCGTTTCTGTTCCATCCTGCATATGTATCAATTTTAGTGTTAAGATTAATGTTATGTAACATCATTTCTTGTAATAAGATTTCTCTGTTTGTTAGTGCCATGATATTGCCTCCTATTTATTTTTAATTGATTTAATAAAAAATATACATCCAGTATAAAAACTTGGCATCCCTTCGCAATCTTTTTTAAATTTTTCACAATTTTTACAAATACTATTCATTGTTTATTCTCCTTTTAATATAATTTTTTAATTACTCTATAGTGCCTATAAATTAATCACTTATAAGCACTAACAATAATTAAATGTTAATTCATAAACCAGTTTCCGTTTATTTCTTTTACTTCAGAGTAAAGTATATTGTCATATCTTATTTGATAAAATGATGATGTGTTTGGTTTATTGTCTTTAATGTAAAACTTATTTTCATGTTCATATATTACGCTTTTGACTTCATTTCCTTGAGGTAATAATATTTTAGTTGTTTTTAAATATTTTTTCATTTATTTTACTCCTTTTAATTTGATTTTTAAATACTTATTTCCGCCTACAAACTATTTGTTTATAAGCGGAATAAATACTTAAAAGTTAGATTTTATTATCTTACTTTGATATATTTAATGTCATTAATTTGATTTATTAAATTGTCTATATTATTTTGTATAGGCTCTTCTAATTGTTTTAACTCCTCATCCGTAATTGATAAATCTTCATAAAGTAAATCACTTTTATTCTGTAATTGTTTTAATTCGAGTTCTAATTTGCTTAATGTTTCCTTTTCTTTTTTCGTCAATATTCTGTCTTTATATCTGTCTCTTCTTGTAAATCCTATACTTCCATATATCGACATCTTCTAACCTCCTAATATTAAAATAATTGTTTTATTATATTATACTTGAGTTATATATTTTTTCTAATTCACTTATTAAATTATAATATTCTTTATTATGATTTAAAATTTTACTATCAATGCAAGCATCTATATAGCCATTAATATAATTATAAATTTCAATTGTATTGCATTTTTTTAGGTCATTTATTAAGTTTGTTATTTTCTTTATAATATCGTCTTGATTCATATTTTTCTCCTTTTAGTCAAGTAATTTTTCAGCCATCCAATGTCTAAATTGCCAAGGTAAGCGTAATTTTCTTAAAATTTTTAAAAACTTTTTTCTAGCTTCAATTTGTTTTGTATTCATTTTATCACTTCCAATTTTTCAGCATTTATAATTTGATTGTATTTTTCAGTGCATTCTGCTTCAGTTCCGAAAAATATTGACTGAGATTCAAAATTTTCATGTTTGTTTATATACCATTTTTTTTCACTATTAATTAATTGTAAACTGTAAATGTCGTTCCTCGCTTCTTTTATTTTTTTACCTATTATCATTTTTAATACTCCTTTTATAATTTATTTTAATACTTAATTAAATATATAAATTTTATATCCTTAATTAAATTTTAAAATCAAAGCTATTGTTTTACCTTTAACGCCTCATCTTTATTATAACTATCGAGCGATTAAGTTTTCAGCTAACTATATGCCATTCTTATTTTATAGCTTTATTATTTGGTTTTCAAGATTCGTTTAATGAAATAAATTTTGTTTGGTTCGTTTCTATGTTTCGCTGAAACTGCAACCTTGATCGTTTCCATGTAATCTTGAAACTGCATCATATTTACTTCATATTTCTATAATACCATTATACTATATAATACGTATAATGTCAACATATTTTTAATATAATCCTTCATTCATTTGATATACAAATAACATCTAATCCAGTACTAAATATATGTTTTATGTAACATTTGTTACCAAAATAAATGAAATATAGCTGAATTCTAGTAATTATATAACGTTTATATTTCAATGTTTAATTGTATTGCAATTTATAAGCTATGAAGATATACTATTGAGTATGGTATGTTAGTATTAACTATTTATTATCGTTTGTTATAACTCAATTTATGACGTAATATTTTTAATATAATCTTTATAAATATACATTTCAATTTTAACTTAATCTTTAACTATTGTTTGATAATAATTGTTAATATACTTTGATTGTAAAAGTTAATTGATAAATAGTAATTATATGCAATAATGCATATTGTTAATTAATGGTTATATTGTTTGATAGTCAATATATGTAATATATAGTGATTCAGTATATTATATTATATACTTATAAATTATATGTATATAGATTGTAGTAATATAAATTGTATGCATTAATGATCCTTTATGCCAGTTTAATATTACTTTATCTGATGCAGTAATTATTGCCAGTTTAATTCATTTATCGTTTATCAATAAATAGTTATAATGATTATATATTTGTATTCATTATTATATTGTATTAATTGTTAAGTTGTAATGATTACAATTATTTATCGTTTATCGATAATTGGATTTATAACGTGCTTTTTATTATTATGTAAACTATTTCATATAGTTATGATAACTAGATATAATCCTCAACTCTGATCCCAGTCTTCAGAACAAACATGGAACATACTGTAATACATATTATAAGCAGTAAATAAGCAATACATCAAACGCTACAATGTAGTAATTGCAATGGTTACATTAATTAATAGGGGGTTATTTTACACATTTTACCCTATTTTGACCGCACCAGATGCCCTTAGTACCTCTCCATCCACATCCTAAAAAATTTTCAATATACTAACAAAATCACCCCATTTTCAATCGAATCCCTACTCGATAAACTCCCGTCAAACTCACACAAATTCCACCCTCTAAACTACCAAAAATCAACCATCTAACCCACTCAATTCGCCAAATCCATTCCAATTCCAACATCCCTACGATAATTTGCCCCTACCCGTCCAGTTAGTAATATTGTATAGTTCTACTAACGAGTAACAGGGGCTATAATTCCCACGTATACCAATTAAAATGCCCCTACAGCTAACATAACCTAAAATCCAACACAATCATACCTATCGACTAAAACTTTTCTTAAAAACGATTTAAATAAAAAAAAAGACACCCATTAAGAGTGCCTAGTCTTCTTTTAAATCAATCAATATCTTTTCTTTGTTATTCTCAAATACTTTTCTAAAGGATACATAAACATCTTCAATACATTGCCCAATTTCATAATCATCATAAGGTTCAGTGTATTCAGTTGATAAAACTTCTTCTATTTTTCTACCTGTACTATATCCCTCTTTAACGTCTAATTCACAACATTCATCAATGAATTCATTATACTCCTTTAAATAATCCTTAAACATTTGATAATCTTTCTTATTAACCGAAAATCCTAAACCCTGTAATTGTTTACGCATATTCTTATCATTAAATACAAACTCTTTCATCGTATACTCCTAACTAATCGAAACTATATACCCATGATCATCATACTTAATAACCTTTCCTTTAGGATAACCCGACCAACTCCCCTTCCATTCTTTATTCCATTCTATCCATTCTTTATTCAAATATTCGATAATACTAATCATTGTATCATATAATTCATTTTCTTCCACATCATTAACCTCATGCAATATTACAGTTGTCGCAATATTTATAGGTGTGCTAATTTTAATTTTATACTTATCTCCATCTGGTTTGACTAAACAACTCAACCAACCTGATGTACTAGGAATTCTGAAGTCGAAACTTAATGCCCCAGTATTCCAATAATAAATATTATGTCCACGAATATCACCTAACAAATCATAAATAATTAAAGCTTTATTCTTTGCTTCTTTATCAGTCATAATCATTCTCCTTTCTTATATCTTTACAAAATCTTCAAACAACGGTTCTTTGTGCAATATAAAATCCCATGACAAACAGCATTTCTTATCTTTTACCTTGTAACTATTATCATATTTATAAAGTAATTCCAAATACCTAGCAAATGTAAAATGTATATCGTCAAAAACATAATGATACTGTTCTTCTTTATCAAATATAGAGATGCTAAACAATACAGTTTCATCTTCCATATAAGAACTAAACGACAGAAGTACACTTGATTCTTCTTGATTTAATTCATCATAATATTCTGCAATATAATTATCTTCTTCGTAAATTTGAGCATCATCTAAAAAGTCACCTACATCCTTATTTCTTTTATAACGATTATACATAGATTTTAATTTCATATACATTCTCCTTTCAATAATCAATTACATATCATCTTCTAAAACTTTTCTAATTTTATTGTCATTATCATCAATTTCAAACAAATCAAAATAGTTACCATGATCATCATCATAACCTAAAGCTTCATAAAATGCTTCTTTATCGTCATCCGCAAATATAATTTCACTTTTATCATCTTCAAATTCAGCCTTATAAGTTTTGTTAAACATTATTCTGTATACTCCTTTCTACTGGCACAATCCAAACTTCATCATACTCAACATTATCATTATTAACAACATTTACATTTTTACGTTTATATTCTTCCGCTCTTCTTTGTATTTCTTGCAACATTTCTTCTTTACTCATCTTTATTACCCCCTAATTTTAATACTTACTTTGACTTATTGATTTTATAATCCAATTCATCTATAAATTTTCCATGTTTCTTTCTGAAAAGTTTTATATCATCATCTAGTTCTTTACTTAATTTTTTATTATCTTTAAATATTCCACCATCAAATACTAATCCGTATTTTTCATCATATACACCGTATTTATTGTATATCTCATCCAAATCTTTTAAATAATTAACTTCATCTTCACTATCAAATTTATCAATCCCGAAATATTGCTTTTTATCCGTATTCTCTTTCATAATTATCCTTTTTTCCTTCTAACTAACCCAAACCAATCATATTCCCAATCAGTCATTTCTTCTTCCCAAGCTTCTTTCATTACCCTATCATATTCTTTTGTATAGTAATTATCCGAATGGTGATTCTCTGATTTCTTTAATGGGTATTTCTTATTGCTGCAAGTGTCGCACAATCCTAATCCAACTCTGCTGTATTTACAACTTCCACACGCTTTAGTTTTAAAGCAATCATCAAATGAATCAAAAGCTTTCATAACACTACCCCAATTCATATCATTCTCCTTTTTAACTTATTCTATTACATTCTATTCTCCACCACAAAAATAATTCCTATTTATGCAAAAATAATTTATATTTATTAGGACAGGCATAATTCCCCATCATAAAAATATATTTTACTAAGCATAAATTTTCGCACAAAAACAATCACACTTTATAATCGAAAACATACAATAAGATATAAATTAACTCGGAGGTGTTATATGAAATCAATAAATCTAACATTTAAAAGTAACATAGAAGAACTTGAACTATATGAATGGGTATGCAAACATACGCAAAAAAGTGGATTTATAAAAGATATTCTGCTCGAAGCAAAACGTAAAGAAGAGAAATCTTCATCTAAAGTTATGAAAGGATTTCTAAGATTAGAATAGGAGGGTTCTATGGGAAAGGTTTATAAATTATATGAACAAATATGTTATGAATCTATGACATGGGCGTACAACAAAGGTAAAGAAAAGGATAAATTACGCAGACAAGAGGAAACAGACCGCAGATATAAGGAAATATATGACAATTTTGAAATAAATTATTCCTACTTAGAAAATAAATGGAATAAACATTTAAACGAAATTCTCCATCCAGAAAGCGAGGTGTAAAATATGTTTTTACCTATTATGGTATCAATAGCAGCAATCGGATTATTCACCATCAGAAACGTAAAATTGTTCAATCTATATCTATTAGCATTATCCGTCATATTTGGATACTTCTTCATTATAGAGTTATCCAGAATGTTCCTTGGAAGATTGTGACACCTTGGCACGAAACTACGATGTTCCGCATCCGCTCCTCATCTCGTTTCTAAAAATCATTAATTATATAATTCAACTTATTGAAATATCAACATTTATATATTCCTTTGAAAAGGAAGTAACGTGAGAATAGTTTTGAATACAAATTCGTATTAAAAATCAACACAAATATGTAGGAGGATTATATGTCAAATAAAAAAGGAATGACGATACTTGAAAAAGATTTATATAGCTTGGCTGGTAGTGTTGGACTACTAGCTGGCAATGTTGCACTAGGAAGTTTTATCCCATTTGGAAATTTGATCCCGATAGCTTTAACATCAATTACAGGTGGAATGACACTAAATCATTATCTTAATGACACATGGGGCAAAATATTCAAAGATAATAAAATCTGTAATACTGATGGTGTGTATCCTAAATTACTCCATGAATTTAAAGCCGACAATGATACAGAAACAAAATATATCTTTGAAATGCCTAGCAAATTAACACCATACAGTTTAATCGAAGCTCAAAGTGTTTTAGAATCAGCTATGCATAAACCTATGAAAATTTCAGTTACTAAAAACTTTTATGCAGAAATAACAGTATTTGAAAAAGCAAGTCTCAACCATGTCTGGTATAAAATTTTTAAAAGCTGTGCAATCAGAAATAAGTTAGGCGAATATCCGCAATTTATAAAAGCTGAAGAAACTAAAATAGGATTACGTCACATTTTTAAACTTCCAATAGGACTTTGTGTCGAAATATTAGACGATATATCACCTTTAATTCAATCGGCAATAAATAAGCCCGTAAAATTAAGTATAACGCAAGATAATCTATTAGTAATACAAGAATATCAAGTTGAATACTCTCCTTTCTATACGCCAAAATATAGCCTACGCTTTGAAACTAAAGATACCGATAAAGTTACCTATATAGATTTAAAAGATTATAAAACTCAAGACTTAGTATTCCCAATTGGAGTTACTTATACACCCGAAGGAATTAAAATTGTTTGCATAGATTTAACGGACGAACCAAACATTTTACTAGCAGGAACTAATGGCTCAGGTAAATCTAGTTTTATGAAATGTCTCCTCACCGCTATGATTCTTCGTAACATAGAAATTAAAATATTTGACTTGAAATTTAGCGGAGACTATAACGTATTTAAAAATTATAAACATCTAACTACTTTTATAACAAATTTAGATGCAGCCAGAAATGAATTGAACAAGATTAAAGCTACAATGGATGAAAGATATAAAAAATTAAATCAAACAAATTGCAAAAATTATTTAGTTTATAATCATAAATTTAAAAATGACCAAATGAAACCTATGGTTGTTGTACTAGAAGAATATTATATGTTGAATGCAAAACAATACAAAGCCACTGAAATATTAAATCCTATACTGTCAAAATGTAGAGCTTGTAATATTAAATTTGTAATTATACTACAAAGACCATGTAAAGATAATCTTGATCCTGTACTCAAAGCTAATTTAAATCATGTAGTTGGATTTAGAGTGGTAAGTATTCCTAACTCTGAAGTTGTACTTGGCGAGGGGGATAAAAGACTATATACTGATTTATCTGGAAAAGGAACAGCCATTATCCATGATATGTATCAAGATGTTCAATTTAAATCATTCTTCCTAGAAGATGACGCAGATAGTAATGCAACAAGTAAAGAAAAATACGGAATATATTTTGACTTAACAATTGAACAAATTATCGCCCACAAATGTAAAAAACCTTCAGAACAACCAATAGAAGACATCCCTAAAGTTAAACCTGAAAAAGAACCTATCCCAATTGAGACACTTAAACAAACCAAAAGTAAGAAGGTGAATTTGTTTGCTAAGTAAAACTCAGTCTAAAGAAAGAGACATAAAGGTTATTGATTTTGTAAGTAATTTTCCATGTTATTCGGATACAGTTGCAAAAATGTTTTATACAAGTCAACGTATGGCGAATTATCATTTATCATATTTATACGATTATGGACACATTAAAAGAGAAAGAAAACATGCACATGAAAGATATTTCTACTACACGGGTAATCCTAGAAGTAGAAAAGAACACTACGATATAATGGCTAGAACATACCATTGGATACTTAAAAATGATTACGAAATCCTAGATGTAAAAGTACAAAAACGTCCAGATAGTATTGAACCAGATATGATAATTAGGGTTAAACAAGGTGTTATAGCTGTTGAAATTGAACGTGCAAATAAAAATATTCCAAGAACAATCGAAAAATATGCTGATAAAAATTACGATAGTGTACTTATGGTGAGTAATTTACCGACAGATTATATCGAAAATGAATATATAAAAGTCTTATACAATATCAATTTTAAGGAGCTGGAGTAGAAACCAGCTCACTTAATTTTGTAAACTTTATTGCTCAGAGGATATGCGAGAGGTATTCCCATAGGTGTCATTAAATCAAATAGTACATGCAAAACACATCCAATCATAATCCCTGTTGCAACAATATTTATTCCAAATGCAATGATGACTGAAAAATAGACAACTGTTATAAAAAATAAGCTATGCGTTAAAGTTCTGTGTCCAACAACTTTATTCAGCCAACCAGATAAAGGTTTAATCTTATGCCCTAATTTACTGTCCACCATATCAATATCTGGTAACATTGCACCAAATGGAATACAAGCGAAATATATAACTTTTTCTGTCAAAGTAAAATCTAGTCCGAGAGATATAAACCATCCCACATACATTGCGTAAAGTATATGTTCAATATAGCCGAAGATAATCACCCACTTTCATTTAGTGGGTAGTATGTTCAAATTTTAAAATTCTATACAAATAAAAAATGACCATTACGGTCACTTCTTATAAATCAAAGTTCTAACTAGGATGGACATCGGGGGGATGCCACTTAGATAAATATATTATAATTTAATCTACCTAAAAAGTAAAGTAAAAATTTCAGACTACTACACACTTGCTTTAGTACCTAATCGTTACCTTTTTGTGCATAAAACAGACATAAAACTCACGAAGTATATCGAGTGGAATATTTACTCGTTGTTAAACGTCAATTAATTTTAGAGCAGTTTAAGGTAGTATTTTATAATCATCTATATAAATGGTCGTAAAAATATATAATTTATAATGTTTTTCTTTGGAAATTGCTTGATTTTGCTATGTTTTTGATGATTTTTGTGCAATTTTTAAAGAAAAACCATGTGTTTTACATAAAAAATGAGTATTACTCTTTATGGGAATAATACTCTTAAAAGACTAAGTTGCGGATGAACCTCGCAACTTTTTTCACTCAAGCGGAAAACCCATCCGCTTTCCTGAATCATATAATATATTTCATTTTTAATTTAATCTACCTGACTTATGTATTGTTTGTTTACAGTTATTAACTTTTAATATAATTATCTATCTCTTTTGGCAATCTTTATACGCTGAATAGCAGTATAAAGATTAAAGAGGTGTAAAAAGGGCATTTCTTATGAATTTACCGAACAAAACCCCGTTTTAAAATTTTCGTTCAGGGCAGAAAAATGGGGGTAAAATTTTCGTTCAGGGCAGAACTCTATTTTGTCGGATTTGTTGAATTTCCAATGAAGAACTCATAACAACACTGTTGTAAGTCATCAAAACAATTTTCATTTCCTGCATAATATATTTTAGGATTAACTTTAATTAATATATCATCAAATGTGTCTCCTACTATTGTTGATGAAATACAATATTCTTGACCTAATTTAAAACCTCTTAAAACATTCCAGAATTTTTTCCAATGGTTAGGATCATAACCAACGCTCATGCAAATATCTTGTACACTCATTTTGTTAATAAGTGATAACTCTGTTTCATTTGGGTTGTGACACACACAATTGTACTTGTAATTAACTAACGGTAAAATGGAATAAAAATAATATAATTGTGCTTGCTCTCTGGCAGAACATTTGTTGTACAGTTCTTTAATTGCATCGGAAAAAACTCTTGTAAACTTTTGATTCATTTTTTGCTTAGACAATCTTCCACGAATAACTAATTTCTCGTTGATGTAATATAAGCCTTTATTTTCTGTAACTAACTTATTCTCTTTTAATATATTCATGGTTCTGATAAAAGCTTTTTCACCAACATTCATTTTTTCTAGTAATATACCTCTGTTTAATGGCTGCTGGTTCTTCTCATCTGTGTCAACTAATAATCCGTCTGAATCATATTTTATGTATGCGGTTAAAAATATAAACCTTGTCTTAATTTCATTTGGAATATTAATTTTCTTCAGATGATTATAAAATAAGAATGAATACTGCCCCAAACTTTCTATGTATTCATCAAATGCAGATTTTTGAATCCCTAATCTTGCCTTTGCATTCTTTTGAGATATTTCTTGCGGAGTATATATTTTTTGGATTCCGTATTCAAGAACATCCCCTGTTTCTGTTTCCACTATCATGATTTTACGTTTCTTTGGCATATCTATTTCCTTTCGTGTATTATTTTTAATATAATCTATAAACAATCAAATTACATCACCTCCCAAGATAAAGTATACCATACTATAATATGTCTGTCAAGGATTAAATTAAAAAAGATTTAAAATATTTTTCTTAGTCGGAATTAATATAAAAGAATATATAAAGATAAGGTAATTAAAACAAATAAAAAGATATGACTTTAGCGGATCATTGATTTCTCAATCCATACTTCCCTACCCAATGGACAACCCACAGGTCAATTTTTCACAAATTGGACAATCCACAAAATTGTTTATAACTTTTTCGGAAAATCCACAAGTAGAAAAAGTGGAAAAGTTGTGAACAAGTCGGAATTTTACTCCATCGTTCTAATATTATGCCGCCAGAACAATAAAATTAAACATAAAAAAAGACAATTTTCATTGTCCTGTTATTTTCAAAATTATTTAATTACACAACAAAAACTTCTAAGAGGGGTAATTTTCCAAGAAGTGATTAAAAGTTTGTACAAGCGTGATTTATTAATTTTGGTTGTAACATATGTATTGTATCTCGTATGTAGTCGAGTGCTTTATTGACTTTACTTTGCTTACGCCTATTATTTACAATAACTTTAACGGAGTCCGTCAGGTCTTGCAGCGTATAGCTTATTTTGTATCGTTTGCAATAATTGATTAACCTATGTTGATATTGAAGGAAGTAAACGTTGTGGCTCTTGGTTCGCAGTTCTTTTCTCAATGAGAGCAAATAACCTTCGTCATAATCGGTAATATTAAATATAGTTTTAAGCTCTTCAAGTTGATAATAAACGTTGTATTTTTTCAACATTTCTTTTGTAATTCTTACTTTTCTAGTCCCCGCCTGTTGAGATAACATTCTTAATAAAAACTTTTTAAAATTTAAATGCAAATTTATAAACATAGGACTTAATATAAAGTCGAGATTTAAATTTAAGTAACCTTCTTTGTAGTCATCTTCAGATACAAAGATATTATCAATTATAGTGATTTTATATTCTGCATAACTTGAACCCCAGTCAATGTGTATAAACTCCGCTTCTTCTAAATCTCTTAAAGCTCCGTAAAATGTTGATTTAGGCATACTAAGGTCTAACATAGCATCCTTATAATAAATCGAATCTACTTGTCCAATATCATTTTGACGTTTGACAAGATAGAGAAACAAATCAATTTCTCTGCCAGACATTTTTTCAATTAACCTGTTGAGATTTTTAGTCTTTAGTTTCATAAACGCCCCCAAAGTTTATTATTAACACATGTTAACATATATAATAACATACTTTGGGGAAATGTGAAATTAATTTTTAAGTTTTCTTAAAAGATTTTTGACTTCATCATTACTTTCTGCCAAATTTTGTATATCTTCATTCGACAATATTGCAGATTTTAGCAAGAGAGATATAACTTCAGATTTACTTATATTCATAGTGTTACCTAAAATATTAGCCATTTCATCTATAGAGCTTTCTAAATAGTAATTATAAGTGTCTTTTTTGATTTTTTCCTTTTTAAGCAACGACAATTTAAATGGAACAGACTTATCGTCTTGTTTCTCTGGCTGTTCTTCCATCCTATCGGAAGATTCTTTTTTGACCTCTGGTAGAATTATGCTTGGTTCAACATTTTTTGTTGACTGTTCTGATACAACTACAACACTTAATGGAGTTTCTTTTATATTTTCTTCATTTTGGACGATACTTACGTTTGGATTAGTTGTAAGCACTTGATCTGCAACATCTAAGTTTTCTTCAATGAACTGTTTTCTTCTATCTTCGTTCTTACGTTTATCAAACATATTTTCTTTAACTGCCATTACAGAACTCCCCTTTCCATCATTTCATCAATTAAGCTTGTTAATTCAACGAAACTTCGTTCATTTCTCTGAGCTGTAATAGGTTCTCTAAAAAGTTTTGTTTCACTAATTGCCGCAGATTCGTGTATATTGTTTTTAAAAATTATATCCGAAAATGGGAAATTTTCAGAATAAACATGTTCTATTAAATCCTTGGATATATTTTTAGTATCATTTCTTTTGTTAATTATCAAACCCTTGACGTTATCTTCCATTTTACGGTCAATTCTAAATTGAATAGGATAATACAATTCAAGGAATGTTGCTACAGCCTCTATTCCGTCAACATCTATATCTGAAATTAAAACAATACTGTCGCAAACTATATAAGCGTTTATGTTAACTATACTCATTGTTGGATTACAATCAAAGAATATATAATCGTAATTCTTTTCCAAATACTCCCTATTGTCTTCAATCCAATTTTTCAAAACAAGTTCTCTTCCCGCCATACCCGTTAATTGCAATTCAATTGCTGTCATGCTGATGGTTGTGGGTATAATATCCAACTTAGGAATATGTGTTTTACAAATCAATTCCCATGCCTCTGTGCCATATTCAAATATATCTTCAGTTGTACGTTCTCTTTGTGTGAGAGCTTCTTCTCTATTTTTAAGTTTAGCAGTTGTTGATCTAACCTTTCTAACAGCTACTTTATGAAGAAGATTGCTCATGTTGTGTTGAGGATCGGCATCAATTATAAGAACCTTTTTTTTATATTTAACAGCAAGCAAAGCTGCTATGTTAAAAGATATTACACTCTTCCCAGTGCCACCCTTTAGGGCTGTAATAGCTATTGTTTTCATAAATTCAATCTCCTTTATATATTCTTGCCTTATTATACTATATTATAATTTGAAATGCAATAGAAAATGTGATGTAGAATACAATTTATAATATAGTACAAACTATAATTTAAAATAGATTGTAAAATATAGTCGAAAGTATAATATGAAATGTAATTTGAAATATAATATAAAATAGTAAATATATTGTAATTCAAGATATAATATCAAGTGCATTATAACGTATAAAACAAAATATATACCAAAATATAAAATGAAATGTAAA
>JAEAME010001102.1_pt1 | contig 20871 bp, 19 predicted proteins | sample 8958731 | NCBI WGS metagenome assembly JAEAME01 (sample SAMN16933194, study PRJNA681113) | bioreactor sludge metagenome | isolation source: anerobic bioreactor sludge (Control) | place: India:Bengaluru | collected 2018-10-24 | reverse complement strand
CCTTCTTATTTGGGCCTTTTGCGATTGCATCAGGTGGTATTGTTTTGACCTTGGGTTTTACTTGTTTCTTATCCGTTGCCATATTTTGATCCTCCCTACTATTCATCTATACTAATATCATACATGATATTAAATAGTAACGGCAAGAAATATCTGGTTACAAAGGTTAAATTTACGTTACAAATGTTTCATCATTTTTTTTGACTTTTGTAGATAAGTCGGAAAATTCATTTTCTGTTCATGTTCTTTTAATCTTTCGCCCATAAAATTAGATTGTCTCCGTTTTACCAGCCTTGATGAGAAGTGGTACATAAGGGTTAATTGCCAGCACCCAGAAGTAATATTAAGAGTGCTAATACCGTTCTCATCTTCGACCATTCCTTTTTGCTCAACCTGCTGTTTACCTGCCGCTGTCTTTCATATATCGTGTTCAAGCAGTGCCGTCTCGTCTGTATACCAGAATTTCAACAACACTAAAGTTCTACTGTCGTCTTCCACCTGAATTACCCAAAGCTTTTACGGTATGATCAGATACCATCATCATGAGGCGCCGAAAGTAATTCTGTATGTCGTACGTTAAGCAAAATGTACAAAAGGCTTTTTAGCCTGGTGAAATCTGGAGCCAGCGAAGAGAGTCGAACTCTTGACCGACGGTTTACGAAACCGCTGCTCTGCCACTGAGCTACGCTGGCAGTTGAAGTAAGTATACCACAGCGGGCTTCATGTTACGCAAGCTAAATAGCCAGGGTACGTTTGACGCTCAAAAAATCAATGTGGTAGTATTAGAACACTCGGGGTGTCTAAGGCATAACAATTTTAATATGCTGGCTGAGAAAGAATTAAGTGAATCTGGTATTGACAAGCACACGGTGCTAACCATCGGGGTTTTTGATGGTGTTCATCTCGGCCATAAACATCTCCTCTCCCGCTTGAAACAGGAATCCCATAAGCACTCGGCTTTAAGTTGTGTCATTACTTTTAAACGTCATCCCGTCGAATCTCTCCACCCCGACGCCGCTTTGCCTTATCTCACTTCTCTCGATGCCAAAATAGCTTTACTTAAGGCTGAAGGTATCGACATTGTCGTACCGCTTACCTTTGATCGGTCGCTGGCTTCGTTGAGTGCCCGGGATTTTATCGGCCGTTTACAGCACCATTTAAAGATGTGTGCTCTGGTCGTCGGCCCGGATTTTGCTTTAGGCCGCAACCGTGAAGGCAATGTCACTACACTAACCAGGCTGGGTCGTGAGATCGGTTTTTCCGTAACCGTTGTCCCCCCCTTGAAGCTGGACGGCGAAGTCATCAGCAGCACCGCTATTCGCCAGGCATTGGCTGACGGCGATATGGGTAAAGTCGTCAAACTCACCGGCCGGCCGTATTCTCTCCGCGGCCGTGTCACCACGGGCCGGGGCCTGGGCCGGCAGTTGGGATTTCCCACGGCTAACCTGCAGATTGAACCGGGCTGGGCCATTCCAGCGGATGGTGTTTATGCCACCTTTACTCATATCGATGACCATATCTACCAATCTCTGACGAGTATCGGCCTGCGTCCTACTTTCAGCGGCAAAAATAGAACTGTCGAAACCTACATCATGGATTACCAGGGTGAATTATATGGCCGTGACATTGCTATCGATGTAGTAGAAAAACTGCGCCCTGAAAAAAAGTTCGCTGATGTTGAAGAACTAAAAAACCAGATTTCCAAAGATATCGTCAGCGGAAAAGAGATACTGGACCGTAAAAGTGATTTGATATTTGGTCGTTATAAGGACTAACATCGTTATAGACTGAATTTATAAGAGGATGGGAAAAAACACATGGGTCAGCTGAGAATCCCGGGTCCTACCCCCTGCCCTCCCCAGGTACTGGAAGCGATGGCCAAAGCTATGATTGACCATCGTGGGCCGGAATTTGTCAAAGTTATGCAGCGAGTCACGGAAAAATTGAAACAGGCCTTCATGACGAAAAATGACCTGTTTGTACTCACCGGCTCCGGTACGGGCGGGCTTGAATCGGCCATCGTGAACATGTTATCCCCTGGAGATATAGTATTAGCTGTATCCATTGGTGTTTTTGGTGACCGCTTTGCCAACATTGCTAAAACTTACGGCGCTGATGTCGTCCCTTTGAAATTCGAATGGGGTAAAGCAGCTGATCCGGAAGCGATTAAAAAAGCCCTGCAGGATACTCCGGGCATTAAGGCGGTGATCGTCACTCATAATGAGACCTCGACCGGTGTCACCAATGATATGGCACTTATCGCCCCGGTTGTGAAGAATGCCGGCAAATTACTGATCGTTGATTCGATCAGCGGGATTGGTTCTATCAAGTGTCCCGTCGATGAATGGCATATCGATGTCCTCGTCTCCGGTTCGCAGAAGGGTTGGATGGTACCTCCGGGGCTGACCATGGTGAGCGTCAGTGCCGATGCCTGGAAAGCATATGCTAATGCCAAAATGCCCCGTTTTTATTGGGACTATGCCCAGGCTAAAAAATACCTGGAAAAAGGACAGACTCCCTGGACGCCGGCGGTATCCATCATCTTTGCTCTTGATGTCTCCCTTGACATGCTGCTGCAGCAGGGGATGCCTGATGTGATTGCCAAGCATGCCCGAATTGCCGGGATGACGCGAGACGGCATCAAATCGCTAGGTTTGTCCCTCTTCGCTGATGCTGCCCACGCTTCCAATACTGTTACTTCAGTATGTGGCCCGGCATCACTGAATATCAAGGAACTGCGGCGGATATTAAGGGAAGAAAAAGAGATCGTCCTTGGCGGCGGACAACAGACGCTGGACGGCAAGATCTTCCGCATCGGGCACATGGGCTGGGTTTCGGAAAAAGATATCGCCGAAGTGATTAAAGAGATCGCCGCGGCACTTCCACGTTGCGGATTTTCCGGCACTAAATAGTGAGGTTGAAATGAAGATACTTGTTACGGAATCTCTGAGTAAAGAGGGGCTGGAAATCCTTGCTCAATGCGGCCAGGTCGATGTTAAAACTACCCTGTCTCCTGCTGAACTGAACGCGATCATCGGGGATTATGAAGCCCTGGTCGTGCGCAGCCAGACTAAAGTAACCGCCGATGTTATCAAGGCCGGCAAGAAGCTGCTCGTTATCGGGCGCGCCGGTGTCGGTGTTGATAACATTGATGTCGATGCTGCTACTTCCCATGCGGTCGTGGTCGTCAACGCCCCAACCGGTAACACGGTTTCTGCCGCCGAACACGCCATCGGCCTCATGTTCGCATTAGCCCGCAATATCCCGCAGGCTAATGCTTCTCTTAAATCCGGGAAATGGCGCCGGAATGATTTTATGGGTATCGAACTTCGCAGTAAAACCCTTGGCCTGGTCGGCATGGGTAACGTCGGTTCCGAGGTAGCCCGGCGGGCGCGTGGACTGCAAATGCAGGTCATTGGCTTTGATCCCGGGGTCTCTCCGGATTATGCGCGTAACCTGCAGATCGAACCGGTGAATCTGGAACAGGTGATGCGGCGTGCCGATTTTATCAGTTTACATATCCCCCTTAATGATTCCACCCGGGGTATTATCGGTGCTCAAGAAATCGCCATGATGAAACCTGACGCCTGTATCATTAATGCCGCCCGCGGTGGGCTGATTGACGAAGAAGCCCTGGTAAAAGCGGTTCATGACAGGAAAGTCCGCGGTGCTGCCATTGATGTCTTTACCGAAGAACCTATCACCAGCAGCATTTTGTTCAGTGAAGAAAAAATCATCGTCACTCCCCATCTTGGCGCCTCTACCGTTGAAGCGCAAGCCCTGGCTGCCCATGACGTGGCTGAACAGATTGCCTCCGTCTTACGGGGACAACCGGCCAGGTACGCCGTCAATTCACCTTTCATCCCTGCCGAAACACTATCCATGGTTACCCCCTTCATCAAAGCTGTTTCCACCGTCGGTCAGCTCATCAGCCAGCTGGTGGACGGCCAGATGTCAGCAGTAAAAATCAAGTATGAAGGTGAAATCGCCAAATACGATACTAATGCCCTAAAAGCAGCCGTCCTGGGCGGGCTGTTAAGTAAGGTCAGTGAAGAACGCATCAACATGGTCAATGCCAACCTGATGGCTGCCCGCCGCGGCCTGGAAGTCCTCGAACAAAAAGTGGCAAATTGTGAAAATTATGCCAGTCTTGTCACCGTTGAATTAACCACTTCCACCGGCCCGATTACTGTCGCCGCTACCGTGATGCGGGGCGAAACCCATATTGTCCGCGTCAATGACTATTGGATCGATATTATTCCTACCGGCGGTTATTTCCTCTTCAGCGATCACCTTGACCGCCCGGGCATGATCGGATCGGTTGGTAAAATAACCGGGAATGCCAACATCAACATCAGTTACATGCATCTTGGCCGTTTGAAAGTACGCGGCGAAGCTTTGATGATCCTGGCTCTAGATGAGCCGCTGCCGGAGAAAACACAAAAGGAAATTCTGGCGATTCCGGATGTCTATAACGTAAAACTGGTGAAGATATAAATTAACCGGAGGTATGAAAAAGCCGGCAGTTGTGATTTGTTCCCGCTGCCGGCTTTCAGTTTTCCGGGAATTAGACTAATCTGTTCACGATCAAGCCGGCCGGTACTTTTGGATAAAAGTAGGTGGATTTCTTCGGCATTTTATCGCTCAGGTCGGCGATATTTTTTATCACTTCCGCCCTGATCGGCGTGAGAATGAATGTCAATTGGTATTCTCCTGATAGCACCCGGTTGACGGCATCTTGCCGGTCGTAACAATATCCCAGGTTGTACTTATCTTTATCATTGCTCAATGCCAGCAGGTTTTCCAGTATTACATGGTCGATGATACTGACTTCCAGTTTTTTATACAGTTCGGTATGGAACTGCGGCATCATAGGAAAGAGCGTTTCCAGGTTTTTCGGCTTTAGCGTCAACAGGGTATCCGTCGACATCCCAAATAAGACGAGCGTTGTCTCATTATTTACCTTCATTTTTTTATCGAGGTTATCCCATTCCATTGCTTTGGGAAAAGGTATCTCATCGATATCCAAAAAGACTTCCAATTTTTTCTGCAAAGTATCGATGACTGCTTTACTTACCCCTCGAACCAGGCGGTGCGGCGGCAGTATCAATAAACCCGGGTCAGTAAAATCAACCAGCGTCATCATCACGAAATCGAAGGGTTCCTCATCCGGCCAGTTTCCCGTACTTCGTTTTTGACGGTGATAATTGAGAGCACTCTCATACCGGTGGTGCCCATCGGCAATATACAAAGGTTGCTGGCTAAACTGTGCCGTGATTGCTGTTACTGTACCCGGATCTGTAATCGCCCATACCCGGTGTCCTTCACTGCCGGACAACGGGAGGTCTATGGCCGGCATTTTTTTAGTTTCGGTATCTAAGACTGCTTTCAATTTCCCTGATTTATCTTCATAAAGCGAAAGGATGGAACTGGTATTTGCCTGGATTGCCCATAACAGGCTGAGGCGGTCGCTCTTTGCTTCCGCCAGCGTACTTTCATGGGGCCGGATGATCATTTTGTCCCATTCTTCCAGTCTGACCCTGGCAATGATCGCCCGACTGTTATATTGTCTTTCTTTGTATATAAAGGAGTGGTCATGTAAGTAAATGGCTGGTTTTTCATCCTGCTGCAAGATGCCCTGTTTCAGCCACTTCGCCAGCAGATCCGCTGAACGGGAATATTTATTATCGTTGGGGGTATCCTGGGGTAATTCCCGGCCTGCTTCCAGCCGAATAAAGTTGAATTCACTCTGGTTATATAGTTGTTCCCGTTGTTCCGGTGGAATGATGTCATATACCGGGCAGATTACTTTTGTCCAATCCTGAAGTAAGATTTGATTATAATGTACTCCCTTGAACGGACGTATTTCAGCCACTTTTTTATGTTTCCTGGTTCGTATTTTCTTTATATTAACAGATAGCTGTAGTGGTTTCCATCACTGGCTGGACTACGCTATAATACTTCCGGAATGGACGGATTGGAACAAGCAGAACAACGCCTCCGGCAGCTTCGTGACGAAATCAACCATCACGCCTATCTCTATTATGCCCTTGATAACCCTGTGATCAGTGACTCTGAATATGATGCCCTGATGCAGGAGTTAAGAAAACTGGAGGAACAGTTCCCCCAACTGGTTACGCCCGATTCCCCTACCCAGCGTGTGGGCGCTGCCCCGCTTGAAGCGTTTGGTGTTATTGAACATCCCCGTCCTTTATTGTCTCTGGGCAATGCTTTTAACGACGCGGACCTCGATAGTTGGTATCAGCGGACTTTGAAGCTGATTGAAACCCGTCCTCTAAGCTTTGCTTGTGAGCACAAAATTGACGGCCTGGCTGTGGCTTTAACTTATATCGATGGACATTTTGTCACCGGCGCCACCCGCGGTGATGGCTACCGCGGTGAAAATATCACCCAGAACCTGAGGACTGTTAAAAGTATCCCTCTCCGTGTTACCGGTGATGTCCCCACCCGCTTCGAAGTTCGCGGTGAAGTCTACCTTCCCAAAGCCGGATTTCATAAATTAAACGAGGAAAGGGCTGCCGAAGGTCTCCCTTTATTTGCCAATCCCCGGAATGCGGCCGCTGGTTCTGTGCGCCAACTCGATCCCCGTATCACCGCCAGGAGGCCCCTGGATATCTTCATTTATGGCCTGGGGTGGGCGGAGGGAAAAATCATGCCTGAAAGTCATTGGGAGACCATGCAGTATCTCAAATCCATTGGTTTTCGTATCAATCCTAATAGCCGGCCGGCTGCCGATATTACTGAAGCTAAGACTTATTATCACTCGTGGGTTGCCCGGAGAGACAGCCTTCCTTATGAAGCTGATGGTGTGGTCATCAAGATCGATTCATTGCCCCTTCAACAGGAATTAGGTGTTGTTGGTAATGAACCAAGAGGAGCTATTGCTTACAAGTTTCCCGCTGTACAGGCCACTACCCGTCTTAAGGAAATCGCCATTAGTGTCGGGCGTACTGGTACCTTAAATCCTTATGCCGTACTCGAACCGGTTTCCATCGGCGGTGTAACCGTACGCCAGGCGGCGCTCCATAATGAAGATGATATACGCCGTAAAGATATCCGGGAAGGTGACCGTGTTTATGTTCAACGGGCTGGTGATGTTATTCCCGAAGTGGTCGGCCCTACCCCTGATAGTAAAACTGCACCCACCCGGAGTCCTGAATTCGATTTGATCAAGAAGCTTAAAGAAATAAATGTCCGCTCCGGCGGCCCCGGCCAGGTCGTTTGTCCCGTGTGCGGTGGTACGGTTTTGCGTAATGAGGGAGAAGCAATGTATTACTGCATCAATGCCCGGTGTCCTGCACAAGCCCAGGCACGCCTGGAACTCTTCGCCTCTCGCGGTGCCATGGATATCCGCGGTATCGGCGAATCAATGAGTGCCTTGTTGTTGGCGCGCGGGCTGGTAACTGACGTCGCTGATATATATAACTTGAAACCTGAGGACCTGTCCCAATTGGACCGGATGGGTGAAAAAAGTGCCGCTAATATCATCAACGCTATCGATCAAAGCAAGAAGCGCCCGTTGTCACGGATCATTGTTGCCCTGGGCATCCGTCATGTCGGTACAGAGATGGCTAATATCTTAACCGGCCATTTCAATAACATGGCTCAACTGGAGTCGATTACCAAAGATGAACTGCTGCAGATCCCGGGCATCGGTGAAAAGATCGCTGATAGTATTGTTGCCTTTTTCCAGCAGGAAGAAAACCGCATTCTCATCAGCAAATTGAAAGCAGCCGGCGTTTTCCCGGAAACGGAGCATGCTCTTGTATCTGAAACAAAGCCCCTGGCGGGCCAGGAATTTGTTATTACCGGTACTCTCCGGTCATTCAGCCGGATGGTGGCTCAGGAAAAAATCAAAGGCCTCGGGGGAACCGTCAAAGACGACGTCACCCGCCGCACCAGGTATCTCGTGGTGGGCCAGGATCCCGGATCAAAACTGAACAAAGCCCAAAAACTCGGTATCGCCGTGATTAATGAAGAGCAGTTTTTAAAGATTTTAAGTAATGAATAAAAAACATAGTACATATCTTGATAGCGGTGATCTGGTCCTGAAATTGATAGTGGGTTTAGGTAATCCGGGTACAGGATATTCGGATAACCGGCATAATGTCGGTTTCATGTGCCTCAGTCATTTCGCCAGGGAACATCATATCAGGCTTGATAAGAAAAGAGGCTATGCCCGGATCGGGGAAGGTGCCGTCAACGGATTGCCGGTATTATTAGCCCGGCCTCAGACATATATGAACGCCAGCGGCCTGGCAGTAAAAGCCTTGCTGGATAAAACAAAAACCAGTGCCGGAGATCTCATAGTCATTCATGATGATCTTGATCTGCCTGTCGGCCGGTTGCGGATACGCAAAGGGGGCAGTTCGGGGGGGCACAATGGGATAAAGTCAATCATTGGTAGTATCGGTACCGGGGAATTTGTCCGCTTCCGTATCGGGATCGGCCGGCCAGATTCCGGCAGTAATGGCGGTCTTCCGGAAAATCACGTCATCAATTATGTGCTTGGTGATTTCAACGCCACCGAAAGACAATTGATTCAACAGACGATAATCCGTGTTAATGAAGCACTAGAACATTTACTGGCCTTTGGTTTGGTCCCGGCGATGAATAAGTATAATACCGCCGCAGTTTCTAATACCTGATTTCGTAACCTGTATCCGTCGCTACATATGGTCTCTAACGTCTCCTGCATGCTGATGTATCCGGCCATTTAAAGCGGTTATCTCAGTTACAGTAAAGCGGCGGTCCGCCCGCGGCCCGATTCTATACGGCTTAATGATTCCTTTTTCGGACCACCGGCGGATTGTATTTTCATGTACGTTGAGTAATTCTGCTGCCTGGCTTGTGGTTAAAAGTCTTGGTTTCACCTTAATCACTTCTATTACCATCTTAATTACCTTCTAACTTATACAATTGTTTTAACGGTAGAGGGTAAAGATTGTCAGGTTGCATATCACGCATACTGATATTTTTGCTATGATTAGCTAATACTTTTCGTACGATTCCTTTGCTGGTATGATTGGTGCTGGCTATTTATGCCCGGTTTTTCGGAGGTGCTGACATCGAAATAAACTACAAACCTGTTGAGTGGCTGGGTAATAAGGTCAGATTCCTTGATCAGACACAGCTGCCCTTTCAGGAAACATATCTTGAAACCACTGATTTCAGTGTCATCGTTTCCGCGATCACTGGTATGAAGATCAGGGGCGCTCCGGCTATTGGTGTTGCCGCGGCCTATGGCATTGCCCTCGGGGCCTTAGCCATCAAGCAGCGCAATAATGAGGCCTGTATAAGTGAATTGAAAAAGGTCGTTGCCGCGATCCGCAGTACCCGGCCCACTGCGAGGAATCTATTTTTCACAATCGAGAGAATGAACCTGCTGATTTCAGAAATCAACGACTTTAAGATGCTACAAAACTCGATCGTTGCCGAAGCCTTGTCGATCCATGATGCCGAAGTAAAATCCAGCTTTCGCATCAGTCAATTTGGGGCAGGCTTGATCAGCAACGGGATGAATGTCTTAACTCATTGTAACACCGGGCCTTTAGCTACTACCGGTTACGGTACTGCTTTAGGCGTGATTAGTTACGCTTTTCACCAGGGTAAAAATATCCATGTCCTGGTTGATGAAACCCGGCCTCTTTTCCAGGGGGCACGGTTAACGGTATGGGAACTAAAAAAAGCAGGCATCCCATTCAGCCTGATAACCGATTCCATGGCCGGCTCTTTTATGCTCCGTAACCAGGTTGATCTGGCCATCGTCGGCGCCGATTGTATTGCTGCGAACGGTGATACCGCCAATAAGATCGGTACATATTCTGTGGCGGTGTTGGCCAAAACACATCACCTTCCTTTCTATATTGCAGCACCTACCAGTACCATCGACCGGACCCGTAAAACCGGCCGTGATATCGTTATCGAAGAACGCCGTCCTGATGAAATTATTAAGTTCCATGATATCTCCCTCACATTAGATGGCATTAATGTGCATAACCCGGCTTTTGATATTACCCCTGCTAAATATATCACCGCCATCGTTACCGAGCGTGGTATAATCAGAAAACCTTATCGTCAAGGCCTTGATGAAATCACAAATCAGGTGATATAGAGGATTTTTATACACTAAAATTGGATTACTATATTTGGGGGAAGAACTAATGCCTCAGATCAGGGTTGGTATTATTGGCGGTACCGGGCTTTATCAGATCGAAGACCTGCAGGATATGCACCATCTTAACGTGGATACTCCTTTTGGCAAACCCAGTGATACCATTATCACCGGTTCCCTTGAAGGCCGGGGGATTGCCTTTCTCCCACGACACGCTAAGGGGCATCGTCTTCTTCCCGGGGAAATCCCGTCCCGGGCTAACATTTATGCCTTAAAAGCGCTCGGCGTTGAATTTATCATCGCCGTGTGTTCGGCCGGTAGTTTTAAGGATAATATCAAACCGGGCGAAATATTGATTCCCGATCAGATAATCGACCGCACCAGCGGCCGCATCAGTACGTTCTTTGGTAATGGTATCGTCGCTCATATTCCTTTCGCCGAACCATTCTGTCCGGTTTTAAATAATGTCCTGATTGCCGCTGTCCGCGCCGAAGGAACCGTTGTTCATCCCAAAGGTACCTTTGTTGCCATGGAAGGACCGGCTTTTTCTACCCGTGCCGAGTCAATACTTTATAAGTCCTGGGGTGCTGATATCATTGGTATGACGGTTCTTCCTGAAGCCAAGCTTGCCCGTGAAGCGGAGATATGCTACTCTGTCATCGGTTGTGTCACTGATTATGACAGCTGGCATGAAGAACGGGATATCGTTACTGCCAAAACAGTGATCGAAATCCTGAATGAGAATATCAGTTTGGCAAAAAAAATAATCAGGCGGGCGGTTCTACAATTACCTTCGGAACGGCACTGCCTCTGTGCTGATGCTTTAAAAACTGCCTTTATTACTGATCCTGAAATGATTAATCAGGAACAAAAAAGGAAACTTAGTCTTCTCATGGGTAAATATGTACATTGATCCGATTTTCTGGTGAGTAGGAACTTGAACTTTGTCCGTTATTGAATTTGGCTGCCGGCCTGTTATCATCGGCAGTATGCCGCATAAAAATCCTGAAGATGCCTGTTCGTTGGTCCTCCGCTATCTTAAGGATTTTCCTGCCTGGCCTCAACTTCCCGCCCGCAGTTTCCTGGAAAACATGTATGTTCAATTCAGCGAAGGATTCCCGGGCATTGTTGTCGAGGATTTGAAGGAAAACAAGGAAAATGCCCGAACCCATTTCTACGTCGACCGCAGTAAACCGCTCGATGACTCCCTGGCGTCCTTGTATCAAGCCTATTTAGACCAAAATCTTAACCCTTTCGCCCTCAAGCGCGAATATGCCGCCGGATTACATGCATTTTTAGATTCAGCAATACCGTCTTCCGTCGCGGTAAAAGGGCAGGTTACCGGTCCCATAAGCTGGGGGTTGTACGTTGCTGATGCAGCACAGAAACCACTAATTTACGATGATGTCCTCATCGATGCCGCGGCTAAATTACTGCGTTTAAAAGCTGCCTGGCAGGAACAAGCGCTTCAACGTATCAACAAAAATACCATCATCTTTATTGACGAACCTTACCTGTCATCGGTTGGTTCGGCCTTCGTGTCGATTTCAGATGAGAAAATATTGTCTTTATTGGAAGAAGTCATTGGCGGCATTCAAGGATTAAAAGGTATCCATTGTTGCGGCAATATGGATTGGTCGATCCTGTTTAAAACCAGTGTTGATATCATAAGTTTTGATTCCTACAATTATGCCGATAATTTTACTCTTTACCTGGATGATATTATCCGCTTCTTGAACCGTTCCGGTACTATTGCCTGGGGCATTATCCCTACTATTTCCGGCCCCCTTGCCCGGGAAACGGTCGCCAGCTTAAGAGATCGTCTATTTGAAACCATGGCCGTCGTCAATCGTGGTGGTATTCCCTTCCGCCAGATTATCCGCCAGAGTATCATTACGCCCGGTTGTGGTTTGGCTACCTTAGGCACCGGTGAAGCTGCTGGCCATGCCCTGGCCTTGCTTACCGGCCTTTCTGATGAGATCAGGAGGAAATACTACTCCTAAGAACTTTTGCTAAACTGATATTGGCAAGGTAATATTAAGAAGGTTAATATGGATAAAACAGTTCGACTGAAAACCCCTGTCGTTCTCTCGCAAAAAACCAGTCCTGAGACGGAACCGGATAACGATTCTTCTGGTAACCAGGATAATACTTCTGGGCCGGGTAAGAATACCTATGCCCTTATCGCTTCCATTATCGGCTTGGTGATTGGTGCTGCGTTAGGTTACTTAATATCCGCCGGTTTGGTTGGCATCTTTATCGTAGTATTATGCACGGTTGGAGGCGCCATCGTAGGCGCGGCTGTCGGTTCGTATCTGGGTAATTATTTTCACAAAGTGAACGTTGAGCGGCACAAGGAGAATAAACACGGTTAATGGATATGCAAACTGATTATCCGGAAATCGTCCAGGCTATGCTCGACCCCGCATTCTATCCGCATCGATCCGGTGAAATTAAGCTTATTCAGACCCAGATGTCATTTGTCTTTTTATGCGGCGACTATGTTTACAAAATAAAAAAACCGGTGAATCTGGGTTATCTCGACTATACTTCCCTCGAAAAAAGGTACTTTTTCTGTCAGAATGAATTAAACCTCAATCGGCGGCTTTGCCCCGAAGCCTACCTTGAAGTTTTACCCATCTCACGAAAAGCCGGCAAAATTTTTCTTGGACATGATGGCGAAGTCCTGGAATATACCCTGAAAATGCGCCGCTTACCACAGGAAAAAATGCTTAACATGCTCCTTGAAAGCGGCGGAGTGACTGACGATATGATAACCCGGGTCGCATCTAAAATCAGTGAGTTTCATAAAAATGCTGCCACCGGTCCGCATATCAACGAATACGGCAACTTAAAAGCGATCGCTTTTAATACCGAGGAAAATTTTAGTCAGACCGAAAAGTCCGTCGGGAGAACCATTTCTGAGGCGAAATATATCAAAATCCGGGATTATACCAGGAAATACCTTTCTCATAACGAAAAACTCTTTAACGAGCGGGTTAACCTGGGGAAAATTCGTGATTGTCACGGTGATCTCCACGCCGCCCATATTTGTTTCACCGGCAATATTTGTATCTATGATTGTATTGAGTTCAATGACCGGTTTCGTTACAGCGATGTCGCCTCAGAAGTCGCCTTCCTATCGATGGACCTCGATCGATACGGCCGGGCGGATTTATCTTCTACTTTTACCAACCGATATATTGAATACAGCAGTGATACCGACTTGTTGAAATTACTGCCTTTTTATAAGTGTTACCGTGCCTATGTCCGGGGAAAAGTAGAGAGTTTTAAACTGGATGATTTGTATATTTCGCCACAGGATAAAGCATTGGCCGCATTAAATGCACGTGGTTACTTTGACCTTGCCGGGTTTTATATACGGTCGCGCCCGGCTCTTCTTATTACCGTCGGCGTTACCGGTACCGGCAAAACTACTCTTGCTGACAGATTAGCCCGTCATACCGGCGCGGTCGTGGTTTCTTCCGATATCATCAGGAAACAATCATCCGGTATCCCTTTAACGGAACACCATTTTGATGACTTCGATACCGGCCTCTACTCCAGCCAGAATACACAAAATACCTACGCTGCCATGCTGCAAAAAGCAGCTCTATTTCTCTACCAGGGAAAAACAGTGATACTCGACGCCACTTTCACCAAACAGGTGTTCAGATCACAGAGTAAAGATCTGGCTGAGAAATATCATGCTGATTTCTTGATTGTTGAATGCTTGGCGAATAAAGATGATATCATCGAGCGGCTTGCCCGCAGGACGAAGACCAACACTGTTTCCGATGGGCGACAGGAGATCCTTGAACAACAGCTTACCCGGTTTGAGCCGATCGGCGAAGAAAATGATGTCCATATAGTTATTGATACCTCCCGGCCATTGGAGGATAATATCAACCAGATAATGGCCAAATTAGGCGAATACTAAAATTCCCTGGTACTTAATAAAATTGTGAGGTATGTTCATGCAACCTGGCGACTATGATGTTAAAGATATTTCTCTATCTGGGATGGGGCGTCAACGGATCGAATGGGCTGCCCGTGAGATGCCGGTTGTAAAACTGATTCGCTCCCGGTTTATCCAGCAAAAACCTTTTAAAGGCATACGTATTTCTGCTTGCTTACATATTACTACTGAAACCGCGAACCTGGCATTAGCCCTCAAAGATGGCGGTGCTGATTTGGTACTCTGTGCTTCTAATCCTTTGAGTACGCAGGACGATGTCGCTGCTGCCCTGGTCGAATATGGCATACCCACTAATGCCATCAAAGCAGAAAACGAAGAGACTTATTATAAACATATTGTAACTGCTCTGAATAACCAGCCGAACCTGACTGTCGATGATGGAGCAGATCTGGTTACCACCTTGCATACTAAACGAAAAGACCTTATCCCAAACGTTCTCGGCGGGACTGAAGAGACCACCACCGGAGTCACCCGGCTCAGGAGTCTGGCCAAGGCCAAACAGCTGAAATATCCGGTTATCGCCGTGAATGATGCCCGGACCAAGTACCTCTTCGATAATCGGTACGGTACCGGGCAAAGTACCATCGATGGTATCACCAGGGCCACTAATGTCCTATGGGCTGGTAAAAAAGTAGTCGTTTGCGGTTATGGTTGGTGTGGGCATGGTTTGGCAATGCGTGCTAAGGGGCTGGGTTCCCAGGTGATTGTAGTCGAGGTCGATCCCGTCAGGGCTTTAGAAGCCGCCATGGACGGTTTCCAGGTATTGCCTTTAAAGGCGGCCGCCAAAATAGGTGACATCTTCATCACCGTCACCGGGGATAAAAACGTCATTGATTTACAGCATATCCATTTACTGAAAGATGGCGCCATTTTAGCCAATAGCGGACACTTTAATGTGGAGATAAACATTCCCGCCCTGGAAAACCTTGCCAGGAGTAAACGTAACATCCGTGGTTATGTTGATGAATATAACCTGAAAGACGGCAGGCGTATTTTCCTCTTGGGCGAAGGCCGGCTTATTAACCTGGCGGCTGCTGAAGGCCATCCTGCCAGTGTCATGGATATGAGTTTTGCCAACCAGGCTCTCTGCCTGGAATATATCGTGAACAATTATCGGGATCTGGACAAAGAAGTATATCCTGTGCCTGAGAACATCGATCAAAGCGTCGCCCGCTTAAAGCTCGAGTCTATGAAGATCAATATAGACCGGTTGACCAGAGCGCAGAAGAAATATTTAACCAGTTGGCAGGAAGGAACTTAAGTTAGGAGATGCGTCTGATGAACATTAATAGTTTTGCTAATTCAGGGAAATACATGTTTACCTCGGAATCCGTCACCGAGGGTCATCCGGATAAAATTTGCGACCAGATAGCCGATAGTATCCTTGATACTATTATGGAAAAAGATCCTTACGGAAGAGTGGCTTGTGAGGTCGCCACTACTACCGGCATGGTTATCGTCCTCGGTGAGATTACCACGCGGTGCTATGTTGATGTCCCTCAAGTAGTTCGTGGTGTCCTATATGATATCGGATATACGCATCCTGAATATGGTTTTGATTATCAATCAGTCGGTGTTCTGACAGCCATTAAAGAGCAGTCAAAAGACATCGATATGGGTGTTAGCAAATCCATGGAAGCCAAGGAAAGCACCGGCGTCAGTCATCTGGATGAGGTTGGGGCTGGCGATCAAGGCATGATGGTCGGTTTTGCCTGTAATGAAACTCCAGAGTTGATGCCCTTACCCGTTGCTCTATCACATAAACTATGCTTACGGTTGGCCCAGGTCAGAAAACAAAAACTGATCCCTTACCTTCGTCCTGATGGGAAATCCCAGGTTACCGTCGAATACAGCCACGGCCAACCTAAACGAATCGATAGTGTGGTGATCGGTGCCCAACATGATGACGGCATCTCACATAGCCAGATTTATGACGATATCGTTAAGTCGGTTATTATGGAGATCGTACCGGCGGCGTTGATCGATAAAAACACCAAATTTTACGTCAATGCTACCGGGCGTTTTGTTATCGGGGGGCCTGTCTCTGATACTGGCTGTACCGGACGGAAGTTATTGGTCGATACCTATGGCGGTATGGCTCGCCATGGCGGTGGTTCTTTCTCCGGCAAAGATCCCACTAAGGTAGATCGTTCTGCTGCTTATATGGCTCGTTATGTCACCAAGAACCTGGTCGCTGCCGGGTTAGCTGACCGGCTTGAATTACAGGTTGCTTACGTTATCGGGGTTGCGCATCCCCTTTCTATTTCTATCGAATCATTCGGCACCAATAAAGTAAGTGAAGAATTGATTGTCAAGCTGGTCAACAAATACTTTGATTTTCGGCCTGCTGCCATCATCGATAACCTTCAACTGCGCCGCCCGATCTACCGCCAGACCGCTTCTTACGGACACTTTGGCCGTGAAGACCTGGGACTACCTTGGGAAAAAACTGATAAAGCTGAAATTATCCGTAAAGAGGCATTTGGCAAGTAACATCCATTTCATGGGGGTGCATCATCAATACTCCAATAAAGTTTGGGACCGATGGCTGGCGCGGGGTTATCGCCGAAGATTTCACCTTCGGCAATGTCCGTATTTGTGCTCAAGCAACCGCAGAATACCTGGTAAAGTCAGGACTGGCTTCCCGTGGCTTGATCGTCGGATACGATACGCGTTTCGCTTCTGAAGATTTCGCTGCTGCAGTTGCTGAAGTGATCGCCGGTAATGGCATAAAAGTATTCTTATGTAATAAGGCGATGCCGACCCCGGTGATCAGTTATGCTGCCAGGGCTGCTCAAACTGGCGGCGCGGTGATAATCACCGCCAGTCATAACCCTGGTAAATGGAATGGGTTTAAGCTAAAAACCCCAAACGGTACGAGCGCTCCTCCTGAAATCACTTCTCTTATCGAAAACATTATTAAAAACCAGGCCGGTTCGTCTTTTGTCAAATTTATGGCATTATCGAAAGCGGTTGCAGTTAAACAGGTAGAATATGTCGATTATACTGATATATATGTCCAGCAGTTAAAGCGGCTCGTAGATTTATCCGGTATCCGTGAAAAGGATATGAAGATTATCGTTGATCCCATGTATGGGGCCGGTGCCGGTTATCTGTCCGGGATCCTCGCAGGCTCTTCTCTGGATATTACTGAGATCGATGCCGAACGTAATCCCCTTTTCCCCGGTATGGCCCAGCCTGAACCAATTGCCCATAACTTGAATAATTTATCGTGTGCTGTTAAGGATAAGAGGGCAATCGTCGGCTTGGCTACTGACGGAGATGCTGATAGATTCGGAGCGGTTGATGAAAATGGGATTTTCCTGACTACTCTTCAGGTGTATGCCCTCCTGGCTTTCTACTTACTGGAAATAAAAAAGGAACGCGGCACTATCGTCCGCACTATTACTACCACTGCTATGCTTGATCGCCTTGGGCAAATTTATGGTGTCCCCGTTATCGAGACCCCTGTCGGCTTCAAATGGATCGCTGCCGTCATGGAAAAGGAAAATGCTCTTATCGGTGGCGAAGAAAGCGGTGGATACGGTTTTCGCGGGCATGTCATTGAACGCGATGGGATTCTGGCTTCTTTGTATTTTCTTGATTTGATAGTGCAAACCGGTAAAACACCTTCCCAGTTATTACAGTTGCTTTATAGTAAAGTTGGGCCTCATCATTTTAACCGCCTGGATATTAGATTTAATGAAGCGGAACGCCAGCACATTACAGATCGCATTGCTAATTATAATCCTGATAGAATCGGCGCAGTTAAAGTATTGCGTAGAGATACCTTCGACGGTTTTCGTTACGTCTTAAGTGATACCAGTTGGTTGCTTATCCGGTTTTCCGGTACCGAGCCTTTACTCCGTATCTATGCTGAGGCTAATTCTATCGATTATGTAAATGACTTACTCAGCTTGGGTCAAAAGGTAACCGGTGTACAATAAATGTATTTTTGTGCTCATGCACATTGACAGTACGGATATCCTTTGCTATCCTTAAATCTGGAACAATTCATTGGCCCCGTGGTGTAGCGGTCTAACATGCCACCCTGTCACGGTGGAGATCAGGGGTTCAAATCCCCTCGGGGTCGCCATCAGTAGGCACAATCTCTTTTTTAGCTTCACCGAACGTGTAAAAGAACGTTGCTGTGTTTCCAGATATCTCTATTTTTTCAATGAAGCGGCTTATGATAGCCTTCAGTTCCCGCGGATCTGTTGTCTCAAGTACGGTCTGTAATTTCAGCATCACATCAGCTACGGCGGCATCGGTTACGGCCGGTATCTTTAGCGCCTGGTCACGTTGTTTTTCGAGTTCTGCAAACCGGATTCTCTGGTCTGTTAATTCCTTGTTTCGTTGCTCAATCAAGGCATCCGGTGCCGGGACGCCCTTTTCAACCGTTTGCCAGATACGTGATAACTTCAATTCGATATCGGCAATCTGTGCCGCGGTTGCTTTTATTTCGGTATCATCCTGCTTTCGGGCCAGTGCGTTCTCTTTTTGTAGCTGCTCAAGTCCTTCACGGATAAGTTTCCGGGTGAATATCTTGGTTTTCAGAATATCAATGACATACTTTTCGGCATTATCCTTCTTCATCCATGGGCATGGAACTGATTTCCTGCCTAATTCTTTGCGCTTCTTACAAGCGTAATAGTACGTGGTGCCGGTAGTATGGCCGGTGTATGGTACATCGTGTTCTTTGCACCATAAGATACCGGATAAAGTGTAATTATTTGGCGATTGCTTACGCTGGCCCATCTTTGGCCGCCGTTGATCAAGAATTGCCTGTACCCGGTAGAATAAGTCCTCGGGCACGATGGCTTCATGCGTTCCATGGGTTATAACAAAATCGTCGGCCTTATTCTTAAGCCTTTTGTACTTCTTTTCCTGCATTGATGCTCGCCGGGTAGTGTTATAGATTCTTTCGCCCAGGTAGGCCCGGTTGCGTAGCAACGTTGATAATCCATTCTTGGCCGCTGTTATGTGTGTCGTCGCTGCGATCTCGGCCAATGTTTTACCGTCGGCATACATCTGGAATGCTTTTAATACACTTGGTGCCATATCAGCATCGGGCACCCATACGGTCCGAATTTCAGCATCAACATTAGGTTTTGTCCTGCAGGTAGGAATGCGTTAATTGCGATATCCGCGTGGCGGTAGGCCGCCTGTAGAATATCCATGCTTCGCTACCAGCTTCATGCCTCTAAGTGTATCTTCGCTTGTTTGGCTGCGGTAGTATTCATCAATAGCGCCGAATATGGTTTCGGCCAGTCTACCGGTAGCGCCTTCGAATTCCGGTTCATGTAGTGTCGCAATCTTGACGCCTTCAGCCCTGAATTTGCGTGAATAGAATAGTCTTGCTTCAACGTCCCGGAATAGTCGATTTGAGCGCCATGTAAGTATTATGTCAAATGGTCTTGGTTTCTCTTTGGCATCATGGTACATATCCTGAAATGCTGGCCGGTCTATCGTACCACCACTGAATCCGGCATCTGAATATACTTTGACTACTTGCCAGTTCTTACCTTGTGCGTACTTCTGACACTCTTCGACCTGCCCTTCTATCGGGATCTGGTCCTCGGCCTGCATTGCCGTAGATACGCGGGTATAGATTACACATCTTAGAGTATCGACTTTATTTTCTACCATGGTTCACCGTCCATTTGTATTATATTGTTAGTATATTGCTAGCGTTATTCAAATCTATCACACATATAAGTTGTTGTCAATATGCTAGCGATATGCTATTATAGTCATCGTAATGGTTACTTTAATTGCCTGGCGTGAAAAGAAAGCCATGAGTCAACGGGACCTTGCACAAGCGTCTGGTGTTGCATATTCTACTATCAGTAATATCGAATCGGGGAAACGTAAGGCCTCCTTTGTCACGCGTCGCAAATTGGCCGCTGCCCTCGACCTTAAGCCTGAACAGATCGACTTCTAGTTTTCCGCGGCCGTCCCCGGCGTGCCCTGGTTGGTGCCGACGGGTATCCGCAGCAGAGACAGACTAAACCACGAATCCCGTACAACATCGGCAATCCGCAGCTTGGGCACCTCGGCTTATATTGTCTTACGGTCATACCGTACACAGCCAAATCCGTGTTTTAATCCGGCCAATAGCCATGCTCATTGTAAAAGTTACGGCGTGCCTGCCAGCGCTCTTGTTCGGCCAACATCGCTTGTTGATGGTCGACTATCTCATCCAGCCATTGATTTCGCGTGGCCTCCGGTATGAAGCGCGGGCACTCTGCCAGCCATCGGCGGCCTTTGGAACCCAGGATATACCCATAAGTGCCGTCCGGCAGCCGGCGACGTAATATCCGGCGCCAGGATGGTGATCGCCACGTGATGACCAGGACGCGGAGGCTGGCAACGTTGACGCCGGTCCAGTATGCCCAGGCGCCGACTGATATCGGCTCGAATATCCCTTTTTCCTCGCGCAGCCCTAAAAGGTACCATGTTTTGAATTTAACCTTGTTCCAGCGCTGTCCTGGCCGTATTAAGTGAGGCAACGGTACCCTCCAAACGACAGTATAAGAAGATAAGATATCCATCTAGAACGTTTACTCTGAGTCTTAAGGCTATCCATCGCAGTTCGTCCGTCATCCATCCCGGTCTAATAGGTAATCGGCGGTCTTTTCTGAAATGCCGCCCATCATTAACTTGAGTTTCTTTTGGTATCTTTCCGCTTTCGCTTCGGCGATCTCCCGGCGCTCTTCGATTTCCTCATCACTTGCTTTCAATGATAAGGACATCC
>JAEAME010001101.1_pt1 | contig 20880 bp, 18 predicted proteins | sample 8958731 | NCBI WGS metagenome assembly JAEAME01 (sample SAMN16933194, study PRJNA681113) | bioreactor sludge metagenome | isolation source: anerobic bioreactor sludge (Control) | place: India:Bengaluru | collected 2018-10-24 | reverse complement strand
ATAGAAAAAATGAGATACCTAAAGCAAATATAGCTTTGCTTGAGTTTTTCATTGATGACCTGTACTATAAAGTAGAACAAAAACGAATTTACTAAAGCTTATTTTCTTTGGTTACATTTGTTTTAGTGTTTCGTACTTCTTCTATGCATAAGTTACACTGCCTGGAAAATCCTATGAATCAGAGAACATCTTTTACACATAAGCTTGCTACATCTTACTTGCATATGTATTAAATAATATTTCTAGAAAAAGTCTAAGGGTGAAAATTGAAAATAGCTTTAAATTTTGTAGGTTTATTATACACCATTTCTTTTAATTTGTCAAGCAGAAATTTAATAAAAATTGCGATAGGATATATATTATATAGCTACACACAAATAGCTTATACAATATGAAACAAGAGACAGTCACCTGCGTGGTGACGGTCTCTCATGGTATTACTTTTCTCTCTGAGATTTATTCGCTTCCCGGCTTGCTGCGCGGCGCCTTTGGTTTGCTCCTGATTGCGGTCAGCCGTTTCATATACAGTAATCAAGCCCTCTCGCATTGCAATTTAGCGCTGTTGTAGCTATAGCTAGCAAGCTGGGCTTGCATGTCTGGTTGATTGGCGTTCTCAAACAGGGCATACGCTGCCGTCAAAAAGCCAGCAACGGATTTGAGCATGGCGCTAGTCAAGCCCAATGTGGCAAGCTTGGTCTTATCCTGCGCAAAAATAGCGCGCGCCGCATTCAATTGACTCGCTATCGTCTTTTTTGTCTGTGCTATAGTTTTATCTCGCTGTTATGGTTTGTTGTTTACCTGTGTTTAATCTATCCTGACCATTTTTTTCACTCTTCAGTCATCAGTCGCCGGCTTTAAGTTGGCAGCTAGCAGTCCCTAGTTGGTAGCGTTCCTGCTGTTAATCCCTGCTTAAATCGCAGGCTGAAATTAAGATAATCCCTCAAATAATAACAAAGACTCTTGTCTCGGAGTTCCAGATACTGAAAAATTTATCCAGCGTCTGGTCGCAAACATCCAATATCCAGTATCCAGCACCCCTTCCCTGACGCCCGATGATTTTTTATAGTTGCTCAACCATTTTTTAGTCTCACCCGGTCATTTCTCTGTTTTGCTCTGTCATTTTTCAGCGTCACTCGATGATTTTTTGATCTCGCTCGATCATTTTTCATTGTCGCCCGATGCAAACTCGATGTCTCCCAGTGATCTTTCAGTTTCTCTCGCTCATTTTAGGGACTCGCTTAATGATTTTTAGGTATCGCCTGGCGATTTTTGCTCATGTATAATGATAGATACGCCTTGCATAAACGTTCGGAAAGACTAAAAAATAAAATGTATCGCCCCGACAATGGCTGATTATCGTACCCAAAATTATTTTCATCTCATCTTTAAGACTTTGTCTATTCATATGAACAGCGATCTTATCTGATTAAATATAAAAAATAAATCGCAAAACAATCGAGCGTGAATAGCAAATACAACTATAATTGATATTATGGGGAGTAATTTTGAAGGTTGCTATGACTTGTGATTCATGAAGTTAAATCAGGGAGACTTAAAAAATAGAAATCTAAAAGGATTTATTGAAAAAGTTAGATGAAGAAATTTGAATGCAATATTAATCTAATTGACTTGGCTCGAATTGAGGATAAAATCAAAAAAAGGACGAAACAATATCATTCCAGATGATCCCAATTTACTGTATTAGATCATCATAAACTATACATAAAATCTTCAATCCGATTTTTCAATTCCAAAAAACTTTCATTGCGCCGGGTTTCCCGATTTCTGGGAAAAGGGATACTTACATCGAATTCTTTAACAATATTGGCCGGCTTGCCTCCCATAATATAAATTTTCGTTCCTAAAAAAACTGCCTGATCGATGTCGTGCGTAACCAGGATGATGGTGGATTGCAACTGCTGCCACAGGTTCCCGACCAGCAGATCGATCTGGAGTGCAGTATCGTTATCCAATCCTCGATTGGGTTCGTCCATCAGGATGATGCCGGGATTGGCGATCAGGCTGCGGGCGATAACCACGCGCTGCAATTGTCCACCAGAGAGCTTGCCAAATTTGGCGAACTTTTGCTCATGGCCTTCCAGCCCCACAGCTTTGATTATATTCATGGCTCGCTCTCTCGCTTCCAGCTCGGGCACATGGCGATATAATAATGGCAGCATGACATTCTTCAATACGGTGTAATGCTCCAGCGCCGAAGGCTCTTGAAAGACCATCGAAATCGGGACTTCATGGGAGCGATCTCTGCCGTGTATTAAAACCCTACCGGATGTGGGATTGCTTAATCCTGCGATGTACTTGAGAATCGTGGTTTTGCCGCAGCCAGATTTTCCCAGAATCACCACAAACTCACCTGAATCCGGAATATCCTCGATCAACAGATTAAAGTTTTTGATGATAAATGTTTTGCCGCCGTCGAAACTGGTGCTAATATCCTGCAGCTCAATAATATCCGGCAGGTTGGTATCTTTTAAAGCATCGTCCATAATGTCCTCCGTTAACTGTACTTGAAGCGAAAGGCTTGGCGGTCAGCGAATCGCAAGAGTTGATCGAACAGAAATCCAATTGCCACCATGATCAAAATCAGCGCGTAAAGTTTTTCAGTTTCATTCTGGCGAAAGTATAGATTATAGATCAACGCGCCGATACCGCCCTCCTGTTTATTGATCAGCTCAACGTAAATGGCATAGGTCCAGCTAATGGCGACGATGTTGATGAAATCGGTGGATACCCGTGAAAGCACCTGGGGGATGAACACGGTTTTGATGATCTGCCATTTATTGGCTCCCAGCGTTTTCACTGCATCGACATAAACCTGGGGAATTTCATGGACTCGAAAAACAACAGCAGTGATCAAATAGACTAAAATGGCGAAGGTGAGAAACTGCACTTTCATAAACATATAAATTCCAAACGCTGCCATAAACAGCACGATGGTAGCGGTCAGCGGGATATAGCGCGTGGCTTGAATATAGCCGCCAAACAGAGCGCTGAATAAAGGAAAAAGTCCGATCACGAATCCGATCGGCAGGGCAATCGCTGCACCTTCGATCCAGCTCAATCCATTCATAAAAATCGTCAAGCCTAAATGATGAAACATCTGATCCCGTGTAATCAATTCAGGCAAGCAAGCCAGAATAGCGAAAGGGCTCGGAATAATTTTAGGATTGAAAATATGCAATTTAACTGCCAGCCACCAGACTACGATAATCGCAACCAGCCCAATTAAAGCAATCTGAACCCGGGTTGGTTTTGGTAGGCTTCCACGTAGCTCAAATAAAGATGACACTGTTTTCTCCTTTAGCAACAACTTTAAACATGACCGTCATCCGCCAGTCGGCGAATGATGGTCACGTATTATCGATCCTATTTTAGACTAAAGCAACGAACACTCAGCCCGACGATTTAGCGCACGACCTTCTTCGGTATCATTCGAGGCAACCGGCTGATCCGGTCCTTTGCCGTCATAAATAAATTGATTGGGGCTAAGGCCGTAGGTTTCTACAAAGAAATTAACGATCGCTCTGGCTCTGCCGCGGGAGAGCCGAATGTTATAGTCGCGATCTCCAACATTATCAGTATGACCAATAATTCTGAAACGTGAATTCGCGTTCATCGCAACGATTTGACCATACTCGTTTTTCAGTTTTAATTTCTCGGCGGGTCTCAAAACTGCTGAGTCAAAATCATAGTTAATGCGCACGATTTTTGTTGCAACGGCCGGTTGATCCAGCATGCTGCTGGTCGGTGGGGTGAATGTAGCCGGCGCCTGTGCCAGATGCTCCGGTCCAACCAGCGAAATAGAACTAACCGTGCTCACGCTTGAAACGCCTCGCCAGCGTGGAAGATTGGGTGATGCAAAACCAAGCTCCTGATAAGCTTTGCAAGCTTCATCATATACCATCTCCGCGGTCACACCTTTATAATTGGGATTAAGACCAAAGAAAGCCACGTTATCCCCATAGGTAGCGAAGCGGACATTGTTAAAAGTTTCCAGCCAATAATCGTCAGTGGTTCCGCTATAGCCAGCAGTCATTATTCTGGCAGCGGCAGCTTTGGCTGCTTGATTCGAATTTAGCTCAGCCGCGGCTTTCATCCAGCCCTCCAGAAAAGCTTTAAGATCGGCCGCTCTTTTATCGATGAGGTTCTGGCTGGTGAACATGATGCCGAACAGCATCTCTGATGACTCTTTGGTGCTCTTTAAAATGTGAGCGCCGGGAACTCGATTGCGCACTGCAATATCATCGGGTGACCAACCCACTGCCGCATCCAGTTGACCGGTTTCAAAGGCTTTAAACGCTTGTGGAACTTCCATAAATTCGATCCCTTCGACATCCTTCATAGTCATGCCAGCAGCTTTGAGGATGTTCAATAAAAACCATTGTGAAGGAGTGCCAGAAACGTAGCCGACTTTTCTGCCTCTTAAATCATCGACAGATTTGACATCTGCCGAGGCGAGAATGACATCCGCGCCCTGGGATTTATCCGTCAGGTAGAAGATTCTGGGATTGAAGGAAAGGAGTTCCTGCAATCCGATGGGATAGGAATCAACGGTCAACACAATGACGTCCAATTTACCAGCCTTCCAGGCTTGAATAGCGTCAGGGATGACATCGATGACAGTGAATTTCACTTTCAAGCCATATTGTTTCTGATAGCGAGAATCTGGATTTGGTGACAGGCCATTATTAAAATATGGACCTGGCGCCATGCCGGAATAGGTCACTAAATGAACGCGCAATTCATCATTTCCACCTCCGACCGGAAGATATTTCCAGCCAAGAAATCCCACAACCGCAATGATGGCAATGCCAATCAAAATTTTGGCAAACGTCGTTAACCCCCCTTTTGTCTCTTTAGCTCCAAATTGATCTGCCATTGTTTTCTCCCTAGCTTTTATTAAGGATTAAAATTTATAAAAAATCCCAAATTACAAAAGCCCAATTCCACCTAAAAATCTAAATTGAAATCGAGCTATGGAAAGTAACTTCCGATTATTTTAAAGATATGGAGTGAATTGACTGTGTCAATTCAATGCATCCCGACATGTCGGGATGCACTCCAAAACTAACATTAAAATTACAAACAGCCCAAACGAACCGGGGTAGCTCTGAACATTGATAATTGAATATTATTTGGGATTTGGGTTTTGATTATTACCATGTATATTTCTTTTTATCTTCAGCCTTGCTCGTTTGAACCGGCACCAACTGCTTCTGTTCCCCGCTGATCACAATAGCGACGGCTTGATTGGTGTCTCCAGTGGATAGCGCCTGTCCCGCTTTACCAATATTTTCCGCCTGCTCCATTAATTGATCCGTCGCCTGATCCCATTGATCCAATGTTTTCATCATGGCATCTTCGCTGACCATGTCGTGTATTTCTGGTTCCGACATAAACTGGGGTGCCACTTCCATAAATCGATCGACCTGGCCGGTGAACAGCGCGATTTGATTCTGCACATATTTGACCGATTGCTCGTAAATATCAACCCGTGCATCGCCACCGAGGGCACTCGATGTCGCCTGGGTCGCTTTTGCCATAGCCTGAGCTTCACGATAATCGGCGGATAGCGTATCGGCAAAGAATTTTGTTTTGTCCCGATAAAATTCAAACGCCTGCTGCATTTTCTTCATGACCTGGCAATACTTCTCTGTTCGATCAAACCGCTTTTCAGATTTGTTCAAATTGGTTTGTAACATGCCAGCTTCGCTGCTGATCTTCTGGAATTGATATCTTTTATCTTCATCAGTCCATTGGTTGCCTTTATAAAAACGACTTTTTAGGGCGTCAGCTTGCTGCACTCGCTCATTGATTTGTGATCGGTAATTGTCGATATTATTTTTGATTTCATTCCGAATGCCATAAACGTGATTAGCTGATTCCTGTATCGTGTTCAGCTTCTCGCTCAAATATTCGTTCACATACGCATAAATAATATCCAGCGGATTGGACTTGATCATCAGCGAAGTGAACCAGCGATAAAACTTCGCTCTCAAGTACCACAGGATGGCGCGAAACTTTTTGCTCGAAAACAGAAACCAGAGAATCGCAGCCAGACCAACCAGAATTCCTAAAACGATCGTTTTACCAACAGCGGTGATCGCCATACCTAACAAATTAATAATAAAAGGTGCCGCCGCATAAAAGCCAACAGCAAGTAACGCCAGCACGATCAACGTTCCCAGGTTTCCCCAGGCTTTCTGCTTTTTTGACAGAAACGTGTTTACTTTATCCGCTCCGGGCAGGGTCGGTAGTTCATTCATTATTTTTTCCTCCCTAACTATTTGATGTTTTTTAAATGATCTTCTAATTCTGATTTTAAAGTTTCCAACCGTTGACGATGGGCTTCCAGCGCAGCATTGAATTGAATGTCGCGTGCTGATTTTTTCTGCTGAAGCTGATTGATCTCTCCCTCGGCAATCACTCGCTGGGAAATCAGTTGTGCTCGTTCGTCTTCCAGCTTTTTCTTTTCCGCACTTTTAGCCGCCAGAAACGCATCGATCTCCTTTTGCAGCGTTTGCAGGCGACTTTCTCGATCTTTGATTCCCTGGCTCATCTCCTGCGATTTTTTTTGTACGCCAGCCAGGTTGGATTGATAGCCCTGGTCATTTTGTATTTGAAATTCTTGTTTTTCCATGTCTAATACCTTAACCATGCTGGCGACCGATTTGATCAGGCTGGTCGGAGTCAGGCTTTGATTGCGTGTCTTGAGTGCAGTTTGCGCAGCATGAAAAGCGAGTTGGAAGCGAGTGGCTTCGTCCAGGTTAGCAAATTTTTCATTAATAACAGACATCTGGTTATAGAATTCAGCGAACTCGGCGGGCATAGATTTAGCGAGTTCCTTTTCTATAGCGCGGAAGAATTCCGAGTCAACATCGCTTGGGGTTGGCAGTGGCGACGCCGAAGGAATTGTAAAAGGCTCCAGGTTATCAGTTGGCGTAGGCGAAAGATCCTGAGGCTGTTGTTCCCCTTCTTTCCAGAAAAGCTCTTTAAGTTTTTTCAAATTAGCCATCGGTTGGATTCCCGTGAATTAGTAACATCGTTATATCATTCAAGCTTACTACCGAAATTGACTTTGACAAGAATTAACGCAAAAATCTTTTATAAGTTTCTTTAGGAACATATTTACAAAATTTATGGATAAAAAACAACACTTTTTTTAATGACTGAAATTTAAAAAATGAGCAGTCGCCAGGTGGGATCGAAGTCAGATCGAAGGGGGAAGTCGTAGGCAAAAATTATTGAATTTGTTGGTGTTTAAAATTTTTTGGAGCAAGCATTATAGAGCAAAATTTTGCCATGAAAACCAATTACTGATATTGAAATAAAAAAGTGGACACTTAATTATCGCAATATCAGTACTAAAGTAAAATTTTAAAAAAATTCTAAATTTCGTGTGAAACAAAACCATGGTTGCACTTATTACTCGAAACTACACTAATAAAAAATACCTTGAATTTTAATTTAAAAAATGTTACTTTACTTAAGATTGGTTAATCACATAAGGGATAGAACCTATGAAAAAATGCTTGATCGTTTTGCTTATTCAGATGAATATGGTATTCGTTAGCAATATTTATGCTGGAAATTATCGACTTCAAAAAATCATCACCGCCGATTGGGGACAGCGAGATGGTGAATTCGGACTAACGCTGGAGGCCGAAGGTAACTGCCCGCAATCATTAGCTATTGACAATGATGGAAATTTAGCCATTCTGGACCTGGTCAATAAACGAGTGCAGCGCTACTCCTCTGATGGGAAATGGCTGGGAAAATTTAGTTTCAGTAGTCCGGCTTTTGATATTCAGTCTATCAAAGATCGGTTCATGTTACTGGCGCCTTATGATTATTTAATTGAGCAATATGATCGCAAAGGGAATTTAATCGAAAAATTGAATATCAATCCCAGAATTGAATTGATCGATGGCTTAAGAACCGCTGGCGATATGATCTATATTCAAACTGTCGATCAAGCGCAATACGATGTGACTGACAAAGCTAAATCAAACCAAATCCTTTTGCTTTCAAAAGGATTTGGCACTCAAATTCCAGACCTGAAATTTCAGACCCGATGGATCGACGCTCATCACGGTCATCTATTGATTGAAAATATCAAGTCTGGCGCTAAACAAACTATAACATTTGATTCTCAAGATGAGTTAGGTTCGATTGTCTTTTTGGATACAGATAAATCAGGGAATATTTACCTGCGCAAAGAGCTTTTTGCTTCCGATGGCAAGCCTTATTTTGAAGTTAATAAATTAGACAAAAATGGCAATGATTTATCTGCCATCCGAATAGATAATGAAAATATCGTCGCCCCATTTAAACCGGTAACAGTTGATCGGAACGGAAATATTTATTTTTTAGAAATCAGCCCAACAAGTTTTTCAGTGATTTGCTGGCAGGAGGAATAACAGACATCGTATGATGAAGAGAAGCTTACTGTTGATTTTAATTGTTTTCAGTCATGAATTATCACAAGCTCAAATAACGAGGGAAAAGATAATTAATCACGCCATCGAATATGTCGAAGTGAAATGGTATTGTTCAGCAGCGAACATCAACCATGCGGAATACCTTCAATATGGCAATCAGCCGTGTGACTTTTCAGAAGGCTGGTACACTGGGGAAGCCTATTCTTATGGCGGTAACGATAATGTAGTCACTTTTTTAGATCGAATTTCCAAAGGCGATGGGGCTGGCTCTCATTTGTCGCATTACACCGCCGCCGGCGGCATTCCCTGGTGGGCAAGCGGTATCGACTGCTCAGCCATGGTCTCTCGCTGTTGGGAGATTTCCCGACAGAGCACTCGCACCTTGCCAAATTATTCTACCGAAATTGCCAGGAATGAACTCATAGCCGGTGATATTTTAAACGTGCCCGGCAGTCATGTGAGATTATTTGATCAGCGCGCGGCTGATGGCCGGCCGATTGTTTATGAAGCTTCCGGCAGCGCCACCAGATGTGTTCACCGAACCGTGGATTGGAGTGATTATACGCCACGACGTTTCAATCAACTGATGATCGCTGCACCGCAGCTCAGAGTCGAGAGCCTGGGAAATCGTCAAATCAAGATTAGCTGGAATGCGGTCAGCAATGCCAGCCGCTACCAGATTTATTTCAGTACCGATGGGATCGCTTTTTCAGATATGGGCGAGACAACGGCTTTAGCCCAGACTTATACGGAACTTACTGAAGGGCAGCCATATTTTTTTCGCGTGATAGGTATAAATGATCTGGGTGAGTTGGGCATTATGAGCGAAGTTTTGGGAACACGCGTTTCGGTTCAGCAGTCACCCATTTTAATTGTAAACGGATTTGACCGTATGTCCACTGGAGCCAATACCAAAAATTATATTATCCCTTATGCAAAGGCATTGAACAACTTGAATTTGAGCTATGATTCCTGTTGCAACGAAGCAATCATTCTGAATCAGGTCGATCTGAAAAATTATACCGCGGTGATCTGGATTTTGGGAGAAGAATCTACAGCAGATCATACGTTCGCGGCACAGGAACAAGCTTCGGTTCGGAATTATTTAGAAAACGGTGGGAAACTGTTTGTCTCAGGCGCCGAAATTGGCTGGGATCTGGACTATTACAATAATGGCCTGAGTTTTTATCAAAACTATCTAAAAGCCAGCTACGTTGCTGACGATGCCGATGTCTATCAGTTCAGTGGCGTTTCCGGTTCTATTTTTGAGGGACTCCTGCAATTAAGATTTGATAACGGCACGAATGGCACCTACAATGTGGATTATCCAGACTGCATTGATCCGGCAGGCGACAGTCAGGTCTGCTTAGATTATGATGGCACTCCATATCACGCAGCAATTCAATTCGAGGGGACATTTAGCTCAAGCACCATAGCTGGAAAATTAATTTATTTCGGTTTTCCATTCGAGACGATCTGTCTTGAAACTGATCGAAACAGAATAATGGAGAGAATTGTCGATTATTTTGAACTTCGCAATTCAACTGCTGTGGCTGATCAGGATGAGACGTCAAATACCGTAAACGATTGCCAGCTCTTTCAAAATTATCCCAATCCGTTTAATTCCAGCACTGTGATTCGATACCAGATCGCTTCGACGTCCAATCAAAATCACGTTCAGTTGATCATTTACAATCTGATGGGCAAAAAAGTGAAAGCCTTAATTGATGGACAACAAGCCGCGGGAAACCACAGCGCCGGCTGGGACGGTACCGATGAGCGGGGCAAGAAAGTCACCAGCGGAATTTATCTTTGTCACTTACAAGTCAATGACCACATAATTACAAAGCACTTATCCTTAATTGAATAGAAAAGCCTGGTTTTGTAACAAATCAGGCGAATAATCCAGAAAATCGGACTGCAATAAAACAAAAAGAATTTCATAAAAATTAAAACACGAGGGAGGATTCAAGTGGAAAAGCTATTTGTTGTTGTATCGATCTTTCTAATTATAACCTCATCAGCAATCGCTCAAGTTAGAGACACGCTCTACGTTGATGATGTCGATGCGGTTTATTCTGAAGGCGGCGGAGACTGGCTGAATTCAGCAGCAGGGTATGGCTCTGGGAGTCGCGTAACTATTTTTAACAATATATACGATCAATGGGCAAAATGGACAATCAACGTTCCCACTTCTGGCTATTATGCAACCTACTTCATTTTACCAGCTACCCAGAATGCTCGGATTGGCGCTAAATATACGATTAGCCCGTTTGGCGCGCAGGAAGATGTTCAATATCTTGATCAAAACCAAAACAGCGGTAATTGGAGATTGCTGGGTATTTATTACTTTGTAGAAGGGGGAGAAAGTTTTGTCGAAGTCCGCAATGATTCCAGCAGCATTTCCGGCTATTGCCTTCGCGCCGATGCGATTCGGCTGATCTCCTCTTTGGATGAATCTGATATCGATTGCGATTATCGAAATACACTTTTTGATTTCGGTGAGGTCGCCATGGGGCGATTCAAAGAATGGCAACTAAAAATCCACAACATCGGCGGTTCAGTTTTGACAATTAATAACATTGTTGCTGCTACCAGCATCTTTTCCATTACAGCGCCAGCTTTTCCAGTCGATGTCCCGGCTCGATCTTCCATCGAAGTTACCGTCCGCTTCATTCCCAATTTTGAAAAAACTTTTAACGATTCGCTGATGATTCAAAGCAACGATGCTGACGAACAGGAGCTAATTGTTTATGTCAGAGGAATGGGAACCACCGAAACCGTCATCGTCAATAATAATGATGGCTTGCCGCACTATATGGAACATATCGGCGAATGGGGAAGCAGCTCAGCTCATTTTCAAATGGAAAATTATTATAATCCTGACAGTCGGTTTGTTGTTCGAAGCACCAATCCCGAAGCTCGCTGTGAATTTGTGCCTAACATTCCAATTTCTGGGTTATACAACATTTACTATGGTGGTCCACCAACGCAAAACAGCGCAACGAGTGCTTTAATTGAAATTCAACCTTTTGGCTCATCAATTGACTCAGTTTATATCGATCAAAATAGCGCTGGCAGTGTTTGGAAATTATTGGGCACCTATTATCTGTTTGAAGGAAATCTCAATTCGGTTTTCATCGTCAATGATGGCACTGGTTCCGGCTATGCCATGCGCGCCGATCTCATCAAATTCACCCATGTCCCGTCGATTGCTGATATTGAAATGCCAGGCTCGTCCTACGAATTTGAAGATGTTCCCATTAACACGACCGAAAGTCATAGATTGAAAATAAGAAATATTGGCAACGCCGAACTAACGATTACAGACATGCAGGTAAAGAGCGTCTATTTCTCTATTGATGAAACAACCTCGTTTCCTGTCGTTGTTCCCAAACTGGATAGCATATCAGCAATGATTTCATTTACGCCGACTGGCGTTTCAAATTATCGGGATACCCTGACAATCTTTAGCGACGATATTGATGAACCTGCAATCAATTTTATTTTATTGGGCAATGGAATCGGGACGACCTTGCAGGTTGATGATAGCGATACGCTTTCTGGTTTTAGCTGTGGCCCCAGCGATACCTCATGGATTTCATCTCAATCCATGTACGCTGTTAATGGCAGCGCCCGTTACACCTCGAAATATTCCAACCCGTATGCCTGGGCAAAATGGGAGTTCAATGTCCCGGCGACGATGGATTATGAAGTGTATGCCTCTTCAGTGCCGGGCAGCAGTAACTCAACTAATTTTGCGCCTTATGTTGTCAATGCGCCCGGAGGCTTGCCCGACACCGTAATTATCAAACAAAGCGGCATCAGCACCGACAATATCTGGCAATTTTTAGGAACATATAATTTTGTGGAAGGAATTACGGCTTCAATCGAAATCGTTAATGACACTAATATTACTTTCCAGGATGACCTGGCAGTCCTGCGCTGCGATGCAGTCAAATTAACCCAGCCGACCCAGGTCAAATTAAGCGCTTTTTTTATCGATTATGAAACCGATGCCGTGGTTATTCACTGGGAAACGGCTTCGGAAGTTGATCATTGGGGCTTCAATATTTATCGTGACTCCCGAGATGAATTTGATAGAAGCCGGGCTTTCAAAGTGAATCAAGAACTGATCCAGGGAAAATCGCCCTATCGATTTTTTGATCGATCTGCCGATCGAATCACAACCTATTACTATTGGCTGGAAGATATTTCATTGAACGGCGTTCGAACATTGCACGGACCAATTTCTGCCAATCTGGCAAATGGGATGCCCTATGTTTATGAATTGAAACAGAATTATCCCAATCCCTTTAATCCTTCAACCAGCATCAACTTTTCAATTCCACAAACAGCACTGGTTGAAATTATGATTTACAATTTATTGGGGCAGCAGGTGAAGATGCTGGTTAATGAAAATTTATTTCCGGGATTCCATCAGGTAATATGGGACGGGAAAAATGATCGGGGTGTCAAAGCTGCAACTGGAATTTATCTGTTAAAAATGAAGTGTAAAGATTTCGTTCAAACCCGAAAAATGATGATTGTGAATTGATGCTTATAGAGATGGATTCCATCTGCATGGCGGATGAAGTCCATCTCTGCCAAATTAAAATCTGCGGAGAAAATTATGGAATGCAAAAATTACCAGAAGAATTTAGAACGCTGTAATTGTAGCTATGAGCCCTGCAGCCGCAAAGGCTATTGTTGTGAATGTTTGGCGTATCACCAGCGGGCTGGCGAGCTGCCAGCGTGTTATTTCCCCGATCATATCGAAAGGACGTATGATCGGTCGATTACCAGATTTATTTCAATTCAAAAAAGGTGAGGTAGGTAATTGGGTAATATGGTAATTGGATAATAAAGCTAATTGTGGAGCAAAGGAATAATGAAATTTGGAGAAATGATCTAAATATGATAAACCGAAAAGTTGGGATTGGTATTTTAAGTATTTTGGCTCTTGTTCAAATATATTCATGGGGATTGGCTCAAGAAAAAACTGCCATCCCCGATACGGTGAATATGATTATTCAACAGGTTCAAAAAAAATATTGCCCTGACAAACGAATCGCTCGGTTTGAGGTGAATTCCCGATTCAATGAAAATAAGATCATTTTGAAAGGTGAAACGCTATCGGCTGAGGGCAAATCAGTGCTGATTGAGCGCCTCAAAGCCGAGACGAATTTTCAGATCGAAGATAGCCTGTCCCTCCTGCCTGATCCCGCGCTGGGAGATAACATTTATGGCATTGTGAAGGTTAGCGTTGCCCAGCTCCGACGTCAGCCAGATGAGGATCAAGAGATCGTGAATCAGGGATTGATGGGAACTGAGGTGAGGGTATTGAAAATCAAAAATAAATACTGGGTTTATTGTCAGCTTGATGATCAATATCTTGGCTGGCTGACGATCAGCTCATTGAAAATTGGTGATCACGATTTTATCGAGCAATGGCATCGACAAGAAAAATTAATAGTAACTGCCAATTATGGACAGGTCTGGGAACAGCGAAAAGAAAAGGGTCGTTCGGTAAGCGATTTGGTGCTGGGAAATATTTTAGTCAACAAAGGAAAAAAACGCGGCTGGTATCAGGTGGAATTGCCCGATGGGAGAACTGGCTATATCCGCGCCTCATCAGTCACTCAAGAGCAGAAATATTTTGCACAAATTCGTCCCACTGCGGAATCGTTGGTCACGCTGGCTTATCGTTTCCTGGGAATGCCGTACCTCTGGGGCGGTCGATCCACCAAGGGATTTGATTGCTCTGGCTTCACGCAGACCCTTTACAAAATGCACGGAATCGCCCTGCCACGTGATGCCAATATGCAGGTGAAATCTGGCATCGAGGTCGTAATCGATGATTCTTTTGCCAATTTGAAGCCAGGTGATCTGCTGTTTTTTGGAAGAGACCGGGATCATATTTTCCATGTCGGCATGTACATTGGAGACTTTCAATTTATTCATTCCGATGGCATGGTGCGAATCAACAGCTTCAAGGCTGAAGATGAAAATTACAGTGACTATCGGCGGAGGGGATTGCAGGCGGTGAGGAGGATTTTGGGTAATGGCAATAATCAAAACTGATTTCAAAGAGGTCTAATTATGAGCTTAACTCGAAAAGAATTTCTTAAAGCCAGCGGAAAAGCCATTGTAGGTTTAAGTGCTTTCAGCGCTGGTATGCTACCCTTAACTCAATCATGTAGTCGTAAAAATTCAAACGGAGGAGCAATGTTAGAATATAAAATCAAGCAGCTCAATTTAACCCACACCTGGACCATTTCTCGCAACTCGTCCGATGTGAAGAATAATGTCTTTGTGAAATACACCAGAAATGGCATGTTCGGAATTGGCGAAGCCGCGCCCAATGTTCGTTACAATGAAACGCCAGAGAGTACGATTGAAGTGATCAAAAAAGCCATCCCCATTGTCGAAAAATTCGACCCCTGGCATTTTGTCGATCTGGGCTATGCCATTCGAGAATTGACTGAAGAACAGACCGCCGCCAAATGCGCCATCGATATCGCCGTTATGGATTGGGTGGGAAAAAGTCTGGGCGTTCCGCTTTATAAATACCTGGGATTGGATAAAAGCAAAACTCCCATTACAACTTTCAGCATTGGGATCGATACCCCGGAAGTGATGCAGCAAAAAATTCGAGAAGCCGAACAATACCCGATTCTCAAAATCAAAGTCGGCAGGGATAATGATGAGGAAATCATGAATGCTGTCCGAGCCGTGACCGATAAACCGCTGCGGGTTGATGCCAATGAAGGCTGGAAAAATAAAGAAGAGGCGCTGGAAAAAATTCTCTGGCTGGAAAAATTGGGGGTGGAATTCATCGAGCAACCGATGCCTGCTGCCATGCTGGAAGAACATCGCTGGCTGCGGGAGCGTGTTCATATTCCGATCATCGCTGACGAAGTCGTCAAAAAGGCATCCGATATTCCGACCTTAGCCACAGCCTACGATGGCATTAACATCAAATTGATGAAAAGCGCAGGTGTTCAGGAAGCATTGCGCATGATCTGGATGGCTCGCTCGCTGGGCATGAAAATCATGCTGGGCTGCATGATCGAAAGCAGTTGCGCCATTGCTGCCGCGGCTCACATCAGTCCGCTGGTCGATTTCGCCGATCTGGATGGAAATTTGCTCATTTCAAATGATCCGTTCAAGGCAGTCAAAGTCGAGAATGGTCGGCTGGTCTTGCCTGATAAGTCGGGATTGGGATTGGAAGGCGAGTTTTAATTCAGAAGTGGAGCAAGGACAGAGGGCGGGACGCATCGAGAGCGACTGCACTTGTATCTCACCCAACTCTCAAGATGACGCATACTTCATTTAAAAGTTGAGTCCATTCTAAAAAAGTCGGAAATGATAAAATTTTATCTACGGCAGTCGTTGCGAGGCGTTTCATGCCGAAGCAATCTTCACTGGCACAAGGGATTGCTTCGTTCCGTTTCACTCCACTCGCAATGACTTTGTCTAAAAAGTGGTTTTTAGAGTGGACTCAAAGTTAAAACCAGAAAAATATCAGATGCTTTGAAAAATTTACTTGACAATTTGATAAAATTTGTTATTTTGAAAAAGTAGAAATTTCTATCAACTAAATTCACCTGGCTATTCGAAATCTAAGGATAAAATACCCTCATAAAAATCATTCGATTTTTGCAGGATAGATTGATTATGATTAACCGCTAATTAGTAATCCTCACAAAAAGGAGGCACTGAAATGTCTCTCCAAAAAATAAGGTTTTTAAAGCAATTTTCTTTGTTTGCCATGCCCCTCATTTTGTCGATCCTGACTTGTGAGCCGCTGGTGACCCAATTTGATGACCTTGAACAGGCTGTGATGTATTCTTCCAAACAAAAGACTGCTTCGCCTGTCAGCGCAGACACGATTCTGGTCATGACCTGGAATATTCGGTTCGGTATCGGCAGAACGCCCTGGTTTGGCGATGGCTGCGGAGATCGGGTCATTATTCCAGAGGATGAGGTGCTGATGAATCTGAGGAAACTGGCTGAGCGGATCAACGAAATCAAGCCAGATATTCTGTTGCTGCAGGAAATCGATGTTCAATCCAAACGTTCGGGCTATATCGACCAGGTGCAATGGCTGCTGGATCATACCTATTTCAATTATGGCGCTTATGCCTCCATGTGGCAGGCGCAGTACGTTCCCAGCGATGGATTGGGACGGATCAATACGGGGCAGGCGGTTCTGTCTCGCTGGAAAATTGTTGAGTCAGAGCGCATTCAACTGCCGCTGCGAGGCGATCAGGATGCGCTGACCAAATATTTTTATCTGCGACGATGTATTCTGAAAACGAAAATCGCTTTGCCTGGCATCGATAATTTTTATGTCGTCAACACCCATCTGGATGCCTTTTCCACCGATGATACCCGAAAAAAACAGATCGAGCGATTTCAAGCAGAACTAGATCAGCTTGCCAGCTCGGGCGCAATTTTTGTGGCTGGCGGCGATCTGAATTTAATACCACCTGGCTCAGATTCCACTGATTTTTGTGATGAGGACAAATGTCCTGGCGAATCATTCCATGGTCCGAACGATGATCCTCAGCATAAGGAAGGGAGCTGTTTTACGCCAGAAATCGACTGGCTTCAAGTCCTCTACGATTCATACCAGTTTGCCGTCCCGCTGGATAAATACCAGGCAAATCAGGAGCATTATTTTACCCATACACCAGACTGGAATGGTTTCTGGAATCGAAAGATCGACTATCTTTTCACCAATCAAGGCTGGATAGCTGGCTCGGATGTCACGCATCAATATATCTTCGATGTGTCCGATCATATCCCCGTCAGCGCTAGATGGGAGGTGCCCAAATGAAAAATGTCATGCGAACAACCCTTGCAAAGGTTTTCAACCTTCGCAAGGTTATGGCAATTATCTTTTTTACCTTTGGGACGTTATTCGCTGGCGAGCCCGATGAAACCGTCTGGCGCAATTGGTCTTCAGGCACTGCCTATCTTTTGCCTGCTGGAAGATGGGAGATCGGAATTTTCCAGGCTCTCCGCTATGGCTATTCAGAATCGCTGGAATTTTCAACACATCCACTGGCTTTTTTCTTGATGCCCAATCTGAATGCAAAATGGTCTCATGGTTTTTACAAGGGTTTCAAAATAGCGACTCGACATAGCCTGTATTATCCCACACCGCTGTTGCGCACGATTTCCCGAGAAGGAACTGGTGGCATCATCTCGCCAGAGTTCCATATTCCGCACCTGGTTTCAATCTACAATGGAGTGCTCGTTTCAAAGCCAATTGCCAACGGTCATCTGTTTACTGGCAAAGCTGGATTCTGTGTCGCTTTCAAATCTGGCGAGTTGGATGAGCGAACCACCATCGACCTGCCGCTGGTTTTTCCCCGATTGAATGTCTTTTACCAGGGCTATGGCTTCCGCAGCGGATTTAATCTGGAGGGCAAGCTGTTCAGCCGCTGGAATTATCTCGTAGATGCCGATGTTTTCTATTATCCCAGTGCCGAAGAGAAAATGGCGTTTGAACATAAAGGATTATTGTTGTGGACCAAAAGCCAGTGGTTTCAATTGTGCTTCGGTTATAAGCTGACTTATGGAGAATACCCGTTTGGAACCCAGTGGCATTTGCTAGGCCCGATTTTTGATTTGCAGTGGGCGTGGCAGGGGAAAAAGAATTAAGACCATTATGGTTTAAAGCGACGGCTTCTATTGCTGCCTTGAAATAAATTCATCTTGATTTTTCGATTGATAATGATTAAATTTAAACAGTTAAATTTGACGGACAAAAAGCACTCGGGACAAAAAGGTAGAATGGATAAAAAAAATTTATTAATAGCGTTGATGCTGGCTGTAGCAGGAATCCTGATAACAATAATGTCAACTGATTTGGTTGGTGACCAGTATAAAACAATAATTTCCCAAATACCGCCCATGCTAATAGCAATAATTGTAATACTAATGTTAACTATAATTGCAGTTCTATTGGTATATGTTTTATTGGATCAATCAGAACATCAAACATCAAAAGCTCCTCTAAAGAATAAATTAAACATTTCAAAAACTCATAAAAAAGTTCTAAAAAAACTTAATACAAAACAAATTGAATATTTAAGAACTTTTGTTATAAAAGAAAGAAAAAAATTAGCACCCCCAAAAGAAAATTTAGATATAACAATCCTTTTAGATTCAGGAATACTTAATAAATACCCACAATATCAAGATTTCATATTTATGAATGATATAGTTTTTGAATACCTTAAAAATGATCCGACGTATTTAAATAAAATATAAAGGGAACAACAATGGATTTACAAGAATTTTGTTTTGCCTTAGATGGTACTGGACACTAAAGTTGAAAAGTATTATTCATTAGCTAACTGAACAGGAGCAATCATGGGCACTAGAGTCGGGCCAGACCGCCATTTGTTTTTAATCTATCGATGTCATCGGAATATTTTTCCAACTTTACTCGCCTAATTTTGATGAAATAAAAGCGTGAAAAGAATAAACAATACTATTGCAGGGATAACCAGTAAAATAAAATTTTTCATTTCAATCAATATCCTTATTAGATGAAAACCAAACAAATGAGTGATGCAATATTAAAATTTGAAAAAAAGATTGGTGTTCAAGCTGGCTTTTTTGAAAAGCTTAAAAATGAAGATGACTGGTCATTTATTATAAAATTACATGCTTTATTTGAAACAGCATGTACACATTTGCTGCTGTTTCATCTTAATGAACCTAATTTAGGTACTATAATTTCAAGACTCGAAATAAGTAATAAAACCACAGGTAAATTAGCATTATTAAAAGAACTGGGATTATTAGGTAAGAATTATAGGGGTTTTATTTATGGTTTATCAGAACTAAGAAATTTTTTAGTTCATGATATTCGAAATTCAACTTTCACAATTCAAGAACTGGTAATGGGTTTTAATGGGAAAGAATTAAAACAATTTGCTTTGACTTTTAGCCCTTTCGAAAAAACAATTCTTGAAATTAATAAAAAGGATAGTCGACTAAAGTTAAATATTCCTGAAAATTATGATGAGAACACATTAATCCAAAGGGCAAAAAATAATCCAAAAGAATATATTTGGTATGGTGCTCGTGCTGTATTAATCGAAATTATTGATATGCTACATTATAGTGATTATAAGCAATGGATGAAAGCAAAATCATTCCTAGAAAAAGATGAAGATATATTATAGCTATATAAATGTATAAAATATCTGGCTCAAGTTGACCCGAATGGCTCTGTTTAGAATCGAATTTTCAGAGCACCGCATCAGTCATTTGTAAGTCCGAACGTTCTGTGCTCCACAACCTTCGGGCAAGTGAACCACATTTTATACATATTCCAAAAAACATTGTTCAAAAATGATAACCTTCTAAGGAGTGTAAATTCATTTTTTTTATTGTTAGGGATAATATAATGGACACCAAAAAAACAATCACGGTTCAAGCAGTTATCAACGCACCTGTAAAGATAGTCTGGCAACTTTACACAGCACCAGAGCACATTACGAAATGGAACTATGCTTCAGATGATTGGCACACGCCGAGAGCTGAAAACGATTTAAGACCAGGGGGCAAATTCCTTTACCGAATGGAAGCAAAGGACGGCAGTTTCGGATTTGACTTCTGGGGAATTTATGAGAAAATAACAACGAACGAATTGATTGCTTACACGCTCGGCGACGGCAGAAAAGTAACGGTTACATTTACTGACAAGAAGCATGAAACCGACATCGAAATAAAGTTTGAAGCGGAAAGCACGCATTCAGTTGAAATGCAGCGGAGCGGATGGCAGGCTATTTTGAATAATTTTAAAAAGTATGTGGAGGAAAAATACCATGACAAAATTTAATCCCTACCTCAATTTTGCAGGCAACACGGAACAAGCCTTCAATTTCTATAAGTCCGTTTTTGGGGGCGAGTTTGCCTCGGTCGTCAGATTCAAGGACATGCCGATGGAGGGGGTAAGTATTCCCCAAGAAGCCGCAGACAAAATCATGCACATCGGCTTGCCTATTGGCAAAGATCAAATGTTGATGGCCAGCGATGCGCTGGAGTCGCTGGGACAAAAAGTGATACCAGGCAATAACGTCTATATTTCAGCTCACCCCGACAGCAAAGAAGAAGCCGATCGGCTGTTCAACGCTCTTTCCGAAGGCGGAACGGTGGAGATGCCGATAGCCAACCAGCCGTGGGGCGACTATTACGGCAGCTTTAAAGACAAATTTGGCGTGCAGTGGATGATCAATTATGGAGTCCAGCAAAATGGATGAATCTGTCATTCCGAACCGCCGATTGGCGGTGAAGGAATCTCATAGTTCTTTAAATTGCAAAGGATTGCTTCGTCTCCGCCTGCTGGCGGATCCTCGCAATGACTCGAGATTTGATATTTTGAAGAAGTCTA
>JAEAME010001100.1_pt1 | contig 20931 bp, 28 predicted proteins | sample 8958731 | NCBI WGS metagenome assembly JAEAME01 (sample SAMN16933194, study PRJNA681113) | bioreactor sludge metagenome | isolation source: anerobic bioreactor sludge (Control) | place: India:Bengaluru | collected 2018-10-24 | reverse complement strand
TAGCTATTACTATCGCATCGATTTTCATCGTCGCAATGGTATGCTACGCAGCGTATCATCATATGGGGGAAATAGACTCGGGCATTTTTCTTTCTGTATACCCGGACAAAGCAGGTACCAAGCTCGACAGTTGCAACTTGTGCCACAGCGGAGGGTCATACGTAGATGGCAAAGGCAAGACGGTCACCCTTGGTAGCTGCCAGTGGTGCCATTACTCTTACGGCTATGACTCAAGCGGCGATATTGACAGTACGCTCAACTCTTACGGGATGGCTTACAAGGAAGGTGGCTGTAACGTCGATGCGGTGAATGCCATTGCAACTCTAAACTCCGACGGTGACGGATACACGAATGCAGTAGAGATCGCCGCAAACCGTTTTCCTGGTGATCTGAACGATGATCCCACGAAAGTGACGGCCCCCTTGAGGGTTCTCACCAGAGAACAACTTCTCAAGATGCCGCAGCGTTCTCAGTTTATGTTAATGAACACGCATAAATCAGAAGACTTCTATACCAAGTATAGCGGTGTTGCTATGGATCGGCTTTTGAGTAAATTGATCCTTCCAGAAGCAACAGGAATCATGGTTTATGCCCCTGACGGTTGGGCCCAGTTTCACACGCTCTACCCTGATCCGGATCCGCTTTTTTATCATGTTTTTGGCGACTATCCTGCATCGATGTTTTACTATAATGAAGAGGCGGATGTTTCAAAAAATATGGCATCAGGTTGGTGCAATTACAGTTCACCATCATCTGCAAGAAAGATTAACGGAAAGAAAATCAGGAATGCTGGGGGGTTGAAAATGCTTCTTGCGATCAAGCGCGATGGAGAATATCTTACCCCGGGCGTATTGAATACTTCCAACAAACTCGATGGCGAAGGGCCTTACAGGATAGTGCCCCCCCCAGAAAGTTCCCGGTCCGCCGGACCAGAAATCGACAAGCGAGAGTCAGGATGTCATCTGGCCGTTTGATGCAAATGCCGATCATAATGCCGGTTACTCAAGCCGCTCAGCCACTATAATTAAGGTGGAGCCTTTGCCGGAGGGAACCACAGACATCGATACTCTTGAAGCTGGTTGGCCTTACGTCGATGCGGGTAAGATCGTTATTTACGGAAGTATTGATCCCTATCCCAATATTCTTGAAAAATTGACGGAGTTTCAGAATATAATCAATGCTGCATCAGCGTCCGACTTCTTACAGCCCCCTTCAAAAAAACTTCTGTCTCGGAACATTACTAAAGTTAAAAGAAACATCAGATATCACCTTTATGAAGATGCTCTTTCGAAGCTCCAGACTGAAATTGTTACAAAGATTGACGGTTGTAGTTCGCCTTCCGGAACACCGGACGAAGATGATTTGGTTCAAAACTGCGATGTCCAGAAACAACTCTATTGGAAAGTAAATGAAATTATGGTGCTCTTGAGGATTGTCGCATAATCCTTTCACCCACAATGACATAAAGAAAAGAAGGCTCCCAATCATCCCGGGGGCCTTCTCCATCTTCTCTTGTCATTCTAAATCTTAATCCAGTATAAGCCGTCACAAACCAAAAACTTGAATGACTGTGCTTATGAAAAATAGTGTTGCCCTTCAATAACATGACTACACCTTTTTGATAATTGCCCCGGGATGAAGTTTATACCGTATACAGAAACAAAAACCAGGACAAGCATGGTTGCGATGGTGCGTATACAAATCGCAGCCCCCTTCATAATTAGGGTCGCACATAAAACGGAGTATGAAGAAATACCTCTCAAATACCAGAACGTTTACCGGGCAGGTTGTGCTGCCGAGTATGTGGCATTTACTCGTTTTGATCGTTTGAGATACTGATACCAGACATACAGGTATAGTGCCGTTACAAAGCTGTTGAGAAGGCTCGTCGCACCCACTTCTTTCTGTACCTCTTCGGATAGACCAACCAAATATGGAAGAAAAAGAGATAAGATTGAATAGGCAAAAGCTGCCCCAAGATATTTTTTGGCAGTTGTTACTGCGTTCGGAAGAACCCTCCAGAGGGATATGCCTGCGTAAATACTGAAGACTGCAAGCGCTATACTGCATACGCCGTTGATAACCATGAGTCTCTGCAATGCAGGGTTCTGATCAAAGTATTGCCTCCCAAGGTGCGTTCCTATTGCAAGATTAAGAAGATTAGCAAAAGGGTCAAGGATACTGAGGTTGATGCATAGCAACAAAAGCCACCCCTTCACTCCTCTTAACTCAGATTGTTGACCATTCAATTCCCGCTATCCCTCCGACATATTTTTGAAAACACAGCTTCATTTTTACCATATCTGTACTGCCTTGGGTATGAAAATGCGCAAGGATAAAAAATTTGACAAGAAACATGTAATTACGCTACTCTAAAGCGTTTTGGTAAAACAAAAGGTGGTCGCAGAAAAGTGAAAGGATATATAGAAATCGATCAGGAACGTTGCAAAGGCTGTTCCTTCTGCATAGAGTATTGTCCAAAGAAAGCAATTGCCCTCACGGATAAACTTAATCTCAAGGGATATTATGTAGCCGCATACCAGGAAGGTAACGGATGTACCGGTTGTGCAGTCTGCGCTGTCATGTGCCCTGAGGTGGCAATCGAAGTCTATCGGGGTGGTACAACATGAAAAAACTGATGAGCGGAAATGCAGCCGCAGGAGAGGCTGCTGTCCTTGCCGGGTGCACATGCTATTTTGGCTACCCTATAACTCCACAGAACGAACTAACCGAATATATGGCAAAGAGAGTCCCGGAAGCTGGTGGTATCTTTATCCAGTCAGAGAGCGAAATCGCGGCTATCAACATGGTTCTCGGAGCAAGCGTTGCAGGTGCACGGGCCATGACATCCTCAAGTGGTCCTGGAATCAGCCTCAAACAGGAAGGCATTTCTTACCTTGCCGCAGATGAACTTCCGGCGGTTATCCTCAATATGGTGAGGGGAGGCCCCGGGATGGGAAACATTTCCCCTGCCCAGTCCGATTACCTGCAGGCAACCCGTGGCGGAGGCCATGGTGATTATCGCACCATAGTTCTTGCTCCTTCATCGGTACAGGAAATAGCTGATTTAATGCCTCTCGCCTTTGATCTTGCAGAGAAATATAGAAACCCGGTAGTCGTCCTCGGCGATGGCATGCTCGGCCAGATGATGGAACCGGTAGAGTTTGATCATATAAGAAAACCGAAATCGGCAGCCAAAGACTATATTTTAACAGGTGCAAAAGGAAGGCCTTCAAGGATGGTACGTTCCCTCATCTTTGATGTAAAGGAACAGGAGGAGCACAACTGGAAATTATCAAGAAAATTTCAACGGATTGAACAGAATGAAGTCCGTTATGAGACATATTTGCTTGATGATGCAGAGCTAGCCGTAGTTGCCTATGGCACTGCAGCAAGAATCGCCAAAGGCGCAATTGCCCGTCTTCGCCAGGAAGGCCTCAAGGTCGGATTGATCAGGCCTATAACCCTGTGGCCCTTTCCATCAAAAATAATTCAGGAAACGTCAAAAACGATCCATGATTTTTTTGTCTTTGAAATGAGTGCAGGTCAGTTAATCGAAGATGTCAGGCTCTCACTCGAAGGAAAAGGACGTGTCCATTTCTATGGCAGACCCGGTGGCGTCATACCAACACCGGTTGAGCTCTTCCGTATTATATCTCGCCACTACTATCAGGCACAACGGGAGAAGAAATCATGAAGAAGGTTTATTCCCGACCCAAATCTTTGAAACCTGCTCACTTCCACTACTGCCCCGGATGCGGCCATGCTATTGTGAATCGTCTTCTTGCCGAAGTAATCGATGAGATGAATCTCAGGGACAGCATAATATGCGTTGCTCCTGCAGGATGCGGAATGCTCCTCTACAACTATTTTGATATCGACTGTCTTGAATCCGCCCACGGCCGCGGCGCCGCTGTGGCAACCGGGATCAAGCGGGTAAGGCCGGATAACCTCGTTGTTTCCTACCAGGGTGATGGCGACCTTGCAGCAATTGGCACTGCCGAAAGCTTCCACGCTGCGAACCGGGGAGAGAACATCACCATTATTTTTGTTAATAATGGTGTCTACGGAATGACCGGCGGACAGATGGCTCCCACAACAATCCTTGACCAGGTAACGACTACTACTCCAGCAGGAAGAGTCTCGGGTCAGGCGGGCTATCCCGTGAGGATGTGCGAAGTTCTTGCAGTCCTTGATGGTACATCCTACCTGGAACGAGTGGCCGTTCACAAACCCGCTGCTATCATGGCTACAAAAAAAGCGCTTGCCAAGGCATTCCGGCACCAGTTGAATAAGACCGGGTTTTCCATGGTGGAGATTCTCTCTCCCTGCCCCACGAACTGGAAGATGGATCCCCTCCGGGCATGCAGATGGGTTGAAGAGGTGATGAGCAAACAGTTTCCCATCGGAGTTATAAAAGAGGTCCAATGCTAATTAAGACCATATTTTCAGGTTTTGGCGGCCAGGGAGTTCTTTCCATGGGGTACACCCTCGCGACAGCGGCAATGCTTGAAGGGAAACACGTCACTTACTTTCCATCCTATGGAGTGGAAGTACGTGGCGGCACGGCAAACTGCACGGTAGCTATCAGTGATGAAGAGATCGCATCTCCTGTTGCTTCAGATCCTGAATTCGTTGTGGCTATGAATCAGCCATCTTTTGCCCGCTTTCAGAGCATCCTTCAATCAGGAGGTTTGATTTTTGTAAACTCCTCCATAGTGGATGTATCATCCGCTCGCGGCGATATCGAGATTGTTGCAGTTCCCACGAGCGAACTCGCAGAGAGAATCGGCACCATTAAGGTGGCAAACATGATCATGCTCGGTGCCTTTGTCAGATTGAGCAATATCATATCCTACGATTTTATGATCAAAAATCTGACAGACATTCTGGGTGAAGGCAAAGCAAAGCTTATCAAGCTCAACAAAGAAGCCCTCGAGATGGGTTACAATTACGTAAAGGAGTAAGGGAATGTTCATCAAGCAGATATCCATCGTACTTGATAATGTACCGGGGGCTATGTCCCATGTGAGTGAAATAATGGGACGGGAAGGCGTTAACATCCGCGCCATCTCCGTTGCTGACACCTCGGATATAAGTACGGTGCGCTTTGTTGTTGATGATCCGGTCAAGGCAGTAAACATCCTTAAGGCCAACGGGTTTTCCACGAAAGAAACAGATGTCCTTGCTGTTGAGACACCAGACCATCCCGGTGGACTCAATGCAGTCCTCAAACCCCTCAAAGCGGCCGGTATCAATGTCCATTATCTATACCCACACCTCGGCAGGGCTGGCGGGCAGGCCGTTGTAATTCTCGGTGTAGACAAGCTGGAAGAAGCCCAGAAGGTTCTTCAGCAAAACTGGGTCAAGACGCTGGGCAAGGAAGTATATACGATTTAAAAGCGGGCTACAGAGAGTAGGCTATAGGCACTGGGCTACGGGCAATTGGAAAAACAGCAGCTCATAGCTCACAGTTCATAACAAACCAAAATTCAAAACCCTGAAGATTGAACTCCATGCACTGTGCCCTTTGCCCTATACTGATGTTCGCCTAACTCCCAGCGACCAAAAAATTACGTTTTCTCCCCCACTACAAAGATCGAATACGCGTAATCGATTCCGAGGAATCGGAAAAGCCAACCTAGTAAATAAACCTTGAGAAAATACCGATGAAAAGCATCGTTATATGACCGATAAACATTCTTGATCTGATAGCCGGAGATATTGAGGAGGCCGCAGAGTTCATCGTATGCAAAAAATGTCTGATGCGTTGCATCTCTCATAAACCTTGATGGATTAAAGATGTTCGGCGTAGAAAGGATGATGATGCCTCTCTCGTTCATTATTGAATAAAGCTTTTTCATCAGATCAAGGCCCTCCTGAAGGGACACATGTTCAATAACCTCGAACATAATAATGGCATCAAACCTTTCTTTAATGGATGCAACATCGTAATAATCATGTTGATTACCCCTGTCCACATCCATGCTTTTGTAAGCAACCTTGATTCCCAGATCTTCAATCTCTGTTTTCATCCCTTTCATGCCTGCGCCTATATCGAGAAGGGTCATCCCATCCCTCAGCACTCCTCTCAAAAGATGGGACCTCTTTTTAATAAGGGGAATATCCCAGACTTCCGGATATCTCTTGTGTATTTTGTCCCGATAGGAAAAAAGGCTCGACCATTCAGTTTCAACGTTTTCCATCACAAACCTCTCGAAATATGTTTTCCATGTGATCCACATTTCTTGTGATCGTGTATTCTTCGAGCTTGAGCCTTGCCTTTCTCCCCATGACAATCCTTTTTTCTTCGTTGAAAAGATTCCTAATGGCATCTGTCAATTCCTGGACATCTTCAGGCTCGTCGATAACATAACCTTCATCCGGACCAATAAGGGCTGACGCACCATTCCACCTTGTGGTAATCGTAGGCAGGCCTGAGGCCATTGACTCCATAGTGGTCAACGAGCAGGCATCGTAAAACGTTGGATGGGCAAGCACGTGGGCCTGCCGGTAAGTCATTTCCGGAGTAGGCGTCTCACCAACAAAGTTCACCATATCCACAATTCCGAGATGTTTTATGGTTTCCTCGTAACGCTCCTTCCGTCCTCTCCCCATGACCATCAACTGGAAATCGTTTCGTTCCTTTGCAAGTTGCCCTGCTGCCACAAGAAGAGGGAGCAGGCCTTTCAGCCTGAAATTCCCTGCAGAGAAAAGTATCTTCAACTTTTCGCTATTCTTTTGCTCATCCGGTTTGAATTTCTCTGTATCAACGCCATTGTAAACAATGTCTATTTTGTCGTCTTCCAGCCCGTAGTACTCTTTCATGTGATCCTTCACCATATCAGAAATGGCAACAATTCGTGAGTATCCACCCTTTCTGATAGGATACTCCTCAACCCATCGCTGAACACGCTGGTTCAGGCTGTTTCTGAGCAGGGCTGCTTTAATTCGTCTCTCTCTCAGATCATCATAGCTTGCAATCTCTCTCTCCATCCAGAAACGTTGGACGCCCCCGTGGCTTTGATACACATCGATATCAAGCGTATTCCCAAAACCGAGCATGACGTCGAGGGAAAATGTGTTTGCATATCGCCGGTGATTCAAGGCAAAAAAGAGCGATCGCAGCCACCTCGGGAAGCGAACAGTGTCAAACTTCGCAATAACAGCACCTCGAAGATTGACCGCTTTTGCGCAAAATACATATACCTTGTGCCCTCTATTCAGGAGGTCCGTCGCCAAATCGTAAGCATACCTTTCGGCGCCGCCCTTTTTTGGATCAAAATTATATATTGCAAGACCTATCTTCATAGCTTCTGTTAAGCCTCTAACCTTTCAGGCTTCTCTCTGGGGGAGGCCTCTTGCCCAATACAAGAAGCTTTTCGTAAAATTCCTTCAGTTTTCTCGCCTGGGCAGTATAGTTCCATTCTTCAGCGGCAATCTTCTTCGCATTCGCTTCAAAACGCATTCGCTGTTCATCGTTTCTCAGAATACGTTCCATTCTCTCTGCCAACTGCTGTGGCTCAGGTTTTACAACGAACCCTGACAAACCATCACGTACAAGCTCGGGAAGCATACCACTGTCTGAAACAACTGCGGCCTTTCCCATAGCCATGACCTCTCTGAGGGCTCTCGCGCTGCCGTCACTTCCTGCCCGCATCATAACAAAAAGATCAAAGGTGGAGATAATGGAGAAATAATCATTAATTCTGTACCCGGCAAGGATTACATCATGCTCAAGGCCCAGTTCGCTAATGGGTTGCATTATGCTTTTTTCTATTTGAGAACTCCTGCCTACGACGAGAAGCTTCACGCCATCCATGCGATTCCTTAGATCCCTGAAGCCTTTCAGAATAACGTCGTAGCCACGGTCAGGCTTAAGGCGACCGATAACACCAATAACCTTTTCATCTGACTTTATTCCAAACTCACTCTTGAGGTTCTTTAAAGGTCCATCGTAAGACTTGATTGCCGGGGGGATAACGCATGTTCTCTCGTGAGGGTAATTGAACGTCTTTGCATCAGAAGCCATTATTCTTTTTCCATAGGCCACGAGTCCGTCAGTCTTTCCAAAAGCCCATCCCATGAAATAGCTGTAAGGGGTGCCGTCACGTTTATGATCTGTTCTGATGACTAATGGCTTCTTTCTTGAAAAAGCAAGTGAAGACAGTGCAGTAAAATGATCGTGGGAAAGGTTTGCATGGACAATATCAACGTGTTCTTGTGACACATATGCCTTAATTCCACGCATGTCAAAAAACCAGTCTCGCGGGGCAAAATAACGATTGAGCTTGAATCCTTCATAAGACTTGAGCCTACGTTGCTTCACCTCTTTCTCAACTGTTCGTTCGGGAAAATCTATAGGGGTTTTTCTGTAAGCGATTGTAACATCCACACCTTCGGCAGTCAGCGATTCACATAAGGATAGCACAGGCTCTGCCGGTCCTGTCCACTTCCAATCACTAAAAAGCTGAAGTACCTTCATTCCGGGCACCGGGTTTTGAAGCTTTTACTCAGCACTCCGGCGACCCGCAAACGGTTACTCTGAACCAGAACTGTTTTTCCAGAAGCCTTGTTGTTACTCATATTCTATAGAACTCCCTGATACACGCGCACACATAGCCCACCTCTTCTTCCGTCAAAGATGGATAAAGGGGGAGGGAAAGAATTTCAGCAGCAACTGCCTCAGCTTTCGGGAAGGAGCCCTTTTCGTATCCGAGTAAGCGATAAGCTTCCTGGAGATGGATTGGTGTTGGATAGTGGACCAGGGTTATAACACCTTTCTCGGCAAGATATTTCATCAGTTCATCCCGTTTCTTTACCCTCACCACAAATAGGTGATAGACATGATGACCCCATGGCATTTCTTCGGGTAAAATCGTCGGCACATTTTTCAATTCTCGTTTGTACCATGATGCGATCTCGCGCCTTTTCTCATTCCACCCGTCAAGTTTTGACAGTTTGTATTTGAGAATTGCCGCCTGCAATTCATCGAGTCTTGAGTTGTATCCTTCAATCACATGGATATGGCGTGCCTGCTGGCCATGATTTCGGAGCATGAGAGCGTTTTCGTAAATAGAATCCGAATTCGTTAAAAGTATCCCTCCATCCCCATAGCAACCAAGGTTCTTTGTAGGATAGAAGCTGAATGCAGAAGCATCCCCCAGGCTTCCCACTTTCTTTCCTTTATAGAGACTCCCATGGGCCTGGCAGGCATCTTCCAAGATGCCTATGCCATGATTTCTGCAAACAGCAGATATTTCATCCACGGGAAATGGGTGACCATAAAGATGAACAGGAATGCAGAGCTTGACCCCTTTCTCCTTTCTGAGAATATCTTCAAGGTTTTCTGGATCCATATTATATGTCTGAGTTTCTATATCGCAAAAGACAGGGATGATTCCGTGAAGGGATAGCGACATAGCAGTTGCTATATAAGTGTTTGGCGTCGTTACCACTTTATCCCCGCTTTTGAGGCCATATGCAAGACCTGCAATTTTGATTGCATCTGTTCCGCTTCCTACACCGACAGCATATCTTGTCCCTATATAACGAGCAAAGGCATCTTCAAGGGCTTTTACTCCTTTACCGAGGATATAATCTCCATCGGTGAGTATCCTGTCAGTGATTTTAAGGAGCTCGCTTTTTATCTCCTCATGATCCCTAGCCAAATCAAACATCTTAACGATCATCGCCGAACGCTCCATGGACTTTGACAAAACTAAACCCGCAATCTTATAACGGATGATAATTCACAGATTCTACTACATCACCCTCTGTTGTTTCCACTTTCAACAGCATTAATGCTCAGGAATTACATCAAAAGGCTTTAGACCTTTTCAGCAAAAATGATCAGGGTATTTCCGCCTTCAAGGATTACTTTACTGGTAGTTTCATTCAGCCAGTATTCTTCCTGCTTGGCCTTTGACCACAGCTTTGTATACGCCCTGATAAATAAGGTAAGGGGTTTAAGAAAAACCATTTTTGGCTTTCTCAGGTAATAGGTTACATGTATAATTTTAAGTCCCGCAGACTCTAATGCAAACCTGATGAGGGTATATCCCAGAGGGCTCAAATGCAGGCCGAATGTCTTTCCTTTACAGGCACCCAAAAATTTCTCTTTTGAAACTGGTTTGGTAAAAAAACCTGTGATAAGAAATTTCAGCCTTCTCTCTATGTTGAGATAATTTGGCGTACTCATTGCTAGCATACCGTCTCGCTTCAAAACCCTTGCCACCTCACGAACAGCGTTATATGGATTTTCCGTGTGTTCGATCGCCTCAAGAAAACAGGCATAGTCAAATTCCTCATTTGTCATATGGGAGTCTTTCATTGAGATCTCCTCGCTTTACTGTTAGCCCCTTGGCGAGAAATTGGCCTAGCTCAATGTCACAGCATGAAACGGTAAATCCAATCTCGCGCAACCTCTTTGCCAGTGCCCCCTGGCCGGTAGCAGCATCAAGGATGCGTCCGTGTGGTTTACTTGCCAGGTAGGCGATAATCTTTTCATGAACCCCATCCCTTGCAAGCGGGCGAATATTCTGGCCATCCACGCGACTACCAGTACTCCTTTTTATGATTCATGTAAAAATCAATGGTTTGCTGAATCCCCTGGTTTAGAGACACTTTGGGCGTCCATCCCACTATCTGCTTTATGCGGGATATATTGGCATAGTAATCACCCGGCTCAACCTCTTTTCGCTCCTGAGTAAATTCGGTATATGCAACCTTCCCGGTACCCGCAATTTCGACAATTTTTTTCGCCAGTTCGACAAAGCTTACCGGCACACCAGTTCCAACGTTAAAAACTTTTCCATAGGCCCCATCTGTAGTTGCTGTCATAAGTATGCATGTTACAAGGTCTTTGACATAAAGGAAATCTCGCAGGATGCGGCCATCACCGAATACAGGAATTTCTTCGTTATCCATCGCTTTCCTGATGAACCAGTTAAACACACCGTACTCGTCATGCATCATCTGGTGACGGGGCCCATAGGTATTTGTTATGCGAAGACAAACCCCTTTGATTCCGAAAATATCGTCATACACGAGGACCATTTTCTCTGCCGTCAGATTGGTTACCGCATAGATTCCTTTTGGATTTGTGGGGTGATCTTCATCGACAGGCAGTGAAACGCTCGCACCATATTCTCCTCTGGTGCCTGCAAAAATAACCTTTGCATTTCTATTATTGTGCCTGAGCGCTTCGAGAAGCACAAGTGTGCCGGCACAGTTTATCTCAAGGTCCTGCAGGGGATTTCTCATGCTATCAACGTGATTTACCTGTCCGGCCAGGTGAAAGATATAGTCCTTTCCCTTTACGAGGTAATTCATGGAGAGCTGGTTTCGAATATCAGAGATGTTGACCCTCACTTTGTCTTCAATCTCTTTAATATTGAATAGGTTACTGCCCTGCCTTGGGAGCATGTTATCAACAATTGTCACATGGGCGCCTTGTTTGACAAGCTCTATGGACAGGTTGCTCCCGATAAAACCGAGTCCGCCAGTTATGAGAACCTCTTTCCCTTTGAAATTCTTCATCCCCTCTTTTCTCCGTTCAGTTAATTAATGTAAGCTTTTCGCAGTATTTACTTCGAGCTTCTGACTCCTAACCCCTCACTGTTTTCCCTTCCTTCATCTCCATTTCCCAGAGTTTACCATGTTTCATGAAAACATAGTACATGGTGGATACAACAATGATAAGCCCCGGGATTCCGTCCAGGAAACCTCGCTTCAGAATATAATCCCTGAAGAATCTATACAGAGGTCGTGTGATCATATTAAAAAGATGGAAACGCCTGCCTGAGGCTCGAAGATCCTCCGCAAATGCCTCAGAATAACGGTCAATCGTCCTGATCTGGTGAGCAGTATCTGCATACGGTGTGTGCATGTAATAATTTTTAAGAGAACCCACCTTACCGTCAACAGTTATCTTTGCGTGTATTCCACCCTCCCATCTACCTTTTTCTTTGCGGTACAAGCGGATTTCCCTGTCAGGATACCAGCCGCCATATTTTATCTCCCTTCCAAGATACATATTTCTCCTGTTTACAATGAATCCATCGCAAGGGGACTGATCCTGAATTATGCCGGAAATCTCTGCTTTAATGTCATGAACGAGCCACTCATCGGCATCGATAAACAGCACCCATGGGTTTGAACATTGATCCTGGGCATACTGGTATTTCTCTCTGAGATCTTTGGTATCATACTGGAATAGCCTCTCGGTATACCGTTGAATAATCTCCTGGGCACCATCTGTGCTATGAGAGTCTACAACAATTACTTCATCTGCCCATCCTGAGACACTCTGCAAAGCCTTCTCTATGGTTGCACCGTTGTTGTAGGTTATCATGTAGACGGATAAAGGCAGTTTCCCGTTTTGCGTTTTGCGTTTCGCGTTAGAATCCTCTGACCTCTGACCTCTGACCTCTGACCTCTCCCTGTTCTTTCCTTCCCCCATTGCCCTCCTACACTAGCTCCTTTATAGTCTTGATCAGGTCCCGCGTGGAATGGTCTTTCGGGTCTCCCACAATGGCAACTCGACCCCCATATGAGCGCACAATCTCGCCCTCGGGAACACTATCTTCTGTGTAGTCGGTCCCTTTTGCGTGGATGTGAGGTTGAAGTTTTCGCAACAGTCTCTCTACGTTCGGTTCGCTGAAAAGGATTACATAGTCAACGCCTTCGAGGGCCGCGATAATTTCGGCCCGTTCAGATGCGGGTGTAACTGCACGTTTTCGCTTACCCAAACCTGTCACCGATGAATCGTCATTGACCGCAACAATAAGTATATCCCCTAACGCCTTCGCTCCTTTCAGGTAGCGCACGTGACCAACGTGGAGAAGATCAAAACATCCGTTACCAAAAACAATCCGTTTCCCCTGCCTCTTTTCTCTTTCTACAATACTCTTAAGCTCATCAAGCCCGTTTACGATTTGTCCCATAGGTATCCATTGCCGTCTTCAATTCTTCTTGTGTTAATGTGGCAGTTCCCCGCTTCATTACAACAACCCCGGCTGCATAATTAGCCACTTTTGTAGCGGTAAGGAAATCTGCCCCGCTCGCTAGCGCGAGCGTAACTGCTGCGCAAACCGTATCGCCCGCCCCTGTCACGTCTGTCACATCATCCTTACCTGAAATAGGAATGTGATTAACAGTACCGTCTTTCATAAAGAGGCTCATCCCCTTATTGCCCCTGGTAACAAGCACGGCAGCTACATCCATTGTCTTTAGGATTTTTCTACCAACCTCTTCAATATCCTGATCAAAATCCATTTTGCAGAGCTGGTATGCTTCAGACTCATTGGGCGTTATCAAGGTAAAACCCTTGAAGTCTTTGAGCCTGTATCTGGCATCACCAACAACGGTTGTCTTTCTTGCTGCATTTCGCATGTAATCGATGACAGCTCCATCGACCGCTCCATGCCCATAATCGGAAACAATAAAGGCATCCATCGATTGACCTATTTCCAGGAGTCTCTTAAAAAGAAGCTTTTTCATAGACCGTGTTGGAGGTTTGCTATTATCCCTGTCTATCCTGATAACCTGCTGCTTTGATGTATGGGTATCCCCTGCAAGGATGCGGGTTTTAGTGATTGTCTCGCCATCATGACGAATAAAACCATCTATCTCTATTCTTTCAAAACGGGAAAAAAAATCAACAAGCCGGTCTCCTGCGCTATCGCTTCCGATAAAACCAAGAGGAAATACGTGGGCACCCAGAGCAAGAAGGTTGTTGATCGTGTTGCCTGCGCTGCCAGGGTATACCCGTTCTTCTTCATGCTTAACCACCACAACCGGTGCCTCCCGAGAAAGCCGATAGGGTCTTCCGAAGATAAAGATATCCGCGATGATATCCCCGATGACACAAATCTTCTTTCCATTAAAACGTTCAATAAGTTTTGTTCGGTCTGGCTTCAAGGATTTCCTCCAGTTTTTGAAACACTTCATTCGGCGTAATACTCGTTAGGCACACGTGGTTCTTGTCACATCTTTTTTTATTGCATGGCTTGCATGCCATATCCTTTGAAAACACATATGAACATGGACTTGGATAGCGGGTATACTGCTCGTCCATGGGTCCAAGAAGAACAATTGTAGGGACCGAGAGAGCTGCCGAGATATGGCGAGGCCCCGTATCATTACTCACAACAGTTGCTGCCCTGGAGAGGCACACCTTAAGCTCCATAATATCCATGGATTTTGTGTATACCCGGTCTTTCTGCTCCACACCCTGGTAAATTTTTTGTGCAAGCTCTTCTTCACCGAAACCAGGGAGAAGATACACATTCATGTTGAGTTCTTTTATAATCATGTTTGCAAGCTCAGAGAAATATGAGTCTGGCCAGCGCTTCGAGGGTCCATACTGGGCTCCAGTGATAAATACTACATATGGAATGCTCAAGTCCATATACTTCTCATCAAATTTTTTATCCTCATCCTCCGTGATTTTGAGAATCGGCGTTTCAACTATTCTTGTGCCACCCAAGGCATCAATAATTTTGAGATAATGCTCGACAGTTGGTTCAGGCCTCATTTCCTCTTCAACCCTTAATGTGATCATAAAACCTCTTTGGTTGCGTGCATACCCTATCCTTTTAGGAACATTACCGGCAAAAAATAATAGGGCAGATCGAAATGAGTGGGGCAAGATAACACCATTCTTGAAGTTGAGGGTCCTGATTAAACTTACCATATCAAGAAACGGGACCAATCCTTTATCGTTGTATGGAATAAAGCGGTCAAAGAGATTATTACCGTTATAAAGCTGCAATGCCTTATTTTTCCCGATAGCCCACAACTCTTCCTTAAGGTGGGCTCTCAGCGAGTGCAGGAATGGCGTTGCCATTACCATGTCCCCAAGCCAGTTAGGAAGATAGACTATCGTCCTGCCAGTCACTTCTTACGCCCATAAAACGGTTGTATTTTACTGTGTAATGTAACGTGCCACTGTCTGCCATTTCCTCGTCAAGCTTCTTTAATCTTTCAGCAAACTTGGTTTTATTTCGTTGCCAGGCATCCTTATCCGCGTCCTCGACCTCTCTCAAAAGACCAGCGTATTTTCCTTTACCATCTATATCAGCGTACCCGTTAATAAAAAGACAGAATAGAGTTTTTAGTTTGTCGATAAGAAGATCCTCATCAGGCCCAAGGTGCATACATGTCTCATCAGTGAAGTTGTCAAGGCGCCCCATTTTCTCAAAATCTATAGCGCCCAACTCTTTCGCGATGGTATAAGCTTTGGTGCCGATAAAAGGAAAAAATAGAGACCAGCGAAACCTTCCTGGCTTTATCCTGGAAATGAGTTTAACTGTTTCCATGATGTCTGGTTTCTTTTCATCGGGCAGCCCTATCATGACAAAGGCAGACGTATGGAGTCCGAAGCGATCTGCGATTTCAAAAGCTTTTTCAATATGCTTGTTTGACATGAAGCGCTGCAAAACAGTTCTTCGTATCCTGTCGCTGCCGCTCTCGAGGCCGAATTTTATGATCCTGCATCCTGCTTCTTTTATGCTTTTCGCCGTTTCGCTATCAAATATCCGTGCATGGGCATTACAGACAAATGAAATATCAGTAACCTCTTTGTATCTTTGGGAAAATTCTTTTAACCATTCCTTGTCAAAGGTAAAAATGTCATCATCAAAAATAAACATTTTGATTCCAGTGTAGTGCGACAGCAGGTACTTAATCTCATCAATAATCTCATCGACGGTATGCCTTCGGAGGTAATCTTTGGGCAAGTGTCCCTGTTTCTTGTAAAGATCTATAATCCTGTGATTCAGACAGTATGTGCACCTGAATGGGCATCCCCGTGATGCCTGCAAGCCTACCCAGCCATCCTTTGCATCAATCATTTGCTGAAAATCAAAGAGAAGATAGTCTTTGAAGGGTAGTTTTGTCACATCCACATATGACCTGAGAGGTTCCATAACCATATTGCCATTTTCTTTATATGCCAAATTGCAGATACCTTTTGGGCTGCCTTTCTTCACCAGTTCAAGGAAAGCATCTTCTCCCTCACCGATGCAGAGATAATCAACGCATGATTCGGCCAGGGTTCCCTCAGGGTCCATGGTTGGATGAATGCCCCCGAAGATAATTGGAACATCAAGGTATTTCTTGATATCACGGGCGATCTCCAGGGAATATTTGTACTGGTTCGTGAGGACAGAAAAACCCACAATATCAGGCCTGATACGCAGGACATCTTTTTTGATCCTCTCAAGGTCAAGAGGGTAACCAATCTGATCATTCACATTCAAAAGGTGTGTTTCAATGCCATTTGCCTTGAGAAGGCCTGATATGTACGCAAGGCCATAGTTGAATCCTATCTGGGCATTAAGGTTTGGATAAATAAATAGTACGCGCATTCAGCTTCCTTTGACTTTTTTCTGCATTTCAAGGACCTCCCTGAAGACCTCTTCCACCGTTATCTCCATGAGGCATTTCCGTTCCTGGCAGTCCTTGTTCTTGCACGGGCTGCACGGCAAATCTTTTCTGATGATCGTGTGAATCGGCCCATAGGGTCCATTGATCTTGTGGTCTGTTGGTCCAAAAATAGCTAGCACCGGTGTGCCTGCAAGGGCGGCGAGATGCATCATTCCTGTATCGCCGCCAATATACATGTCAACACGACGGAGGAGGGCAAGAAGCTGGGGAACATCTGTGGGACACGACAAAATGGCCCCTTCTCCGGCTATCTCTTTGAGATGTTTTGCTTCTCCTTTTTCACCTGGGCCCCAGAGGATGATGGCTTTCCCGAGATTTTCGCTGGTAATACACCGTATAAGTTCTCCGTAACGCTCCATATCCCATCTTTTAAACGCACTCCCTTTGCTGGAAAAAGGATTTATTGCAGAGACAGGAGTAGTTATTCCCTCACGGACCAAAAATTCATTGACATATGACTCTGCTTCAGGAGGGGCTTCCAGCCTTATGGACGGCACTCTGGTATCTATACCCAGATGACGGGGGATCAGCATGTTGCGTTCCACTTTGTGAAGCCTCTTGTTCTCGCATTCGACGCACTCATGGTAGAAAAGATGGCTCTTTTCCTTTGCAAGGCTTTTTCCAAAACCAATTATCCTTTTTCCTTTTACGAGCTTAGAAAAAAGGGCGCTTTTTATAATACCGTGAAAGTCGAGGATGAGATCATATTCTCCGTTCCTTAGCTTCTTCAGAAATCCCCTCATTTCTTTCGTTGCTTTGGTAAGATTTCCACTTCTCATCGAGCCTTGTATTGAACCCCTTGGAAAACGGATAACCTCATCGATAAACCCCTGATGTGCTAGCAATTCTCCTACAGACCCTTCCACAAGCCAGGTAAGGCGGGCATTGGGGTAATATTCCCTGAGTGCTTTCACAGCGGGAATGGTCATGAGAACGTCACCAAAGGAGCTCAAGCGTATGGCCAGGATGCTATCTGGGCTTGACATCTTTCAGGGTTTCAAAAAGGCTGGGTGGAATTACAACGGTCTTTTTGTCGCTATTCGTACAGATGTGCTTTGTCTTGCCTTCAACGATCAAGGCTCCATCTCGGAATATTTCATAATGAAATATAAGCCCTCTTGACTTCAGCTCGACAATACTTGTCCGGACTGCAAGAAGATCATCATAGACAGCTGTATTGTAGTATTTCGCTTCAAGATGCACAACAACAAGATGAAAGCCTGTTTCTTCAAACTTCCTGTAGGGAAGGCCTTTGGAGCGCATATATTCTGCCCTTCCCACCTCGAAGTATATGGGGTATGTTCCGTAGTAGACCACGCCCATGGTATCCGTATCAGCGTATCTAACCCGGATAGATGTTTCGACATAATCCAACTCCCTGTGGCTTCTCCCGCCAGTTGACTGGACCACCTCAGAGAGCCCTCATATATTCAGGCCTCAGAAGGGCTGGATCTTTTTTGTCCAATACATACTGAATCGCCTTGAGCGTCTTTTCTTTATCCTCTGGAAGCCAGGCCTTCACGGGGAGATAGTTTGATGCGTGGTTGGAGGCAAAAAATGTGTGGGTGACATTCGTGTTTTTTATCATTATATAAAGCTCTTCAAGCAACTGGTAAGGGGTTGGAACCTGAAACGTTCCTTTTTTTACCTCTTCTGCAAGAGGTGTCCCGGGCACAACAATGACACTCAACGCCCCTGCATAATCAGGGTTAATGCGACTTAAAAACTTGCCGGTCTCTTCAGCGTGAATTATGCTCCTCTCTACTCCGCCCAGTCCAAGAAGTACTGTCACAGAGAGAATGATCCCGGCATCCTTGACCCGTTTCGAAGCCTCGGCAGTCTTATCAAGTTTTGTTCCTTTGTTCACCCGGTCGAGGGTTACCTGGTCGCCAGACTCCACACCAAGGTAAATAATGCCAATACCAAGTTTTTTAAGCTCTTTTAATTCTTCAACAGACTTTTTCAGGATGGATTTCGTGTTCCCATATATCCCGATACGTTCAAGTTTGGGAAATGAATCCCTGATTAGTTGAACTATTGGAACAAGCATCTTTTGCGGTATGATTAGGGCATCACCATCGGCAATAAAAACCTTTCTCACATACCGGGCATAAGCTTTTGCTTCCTCGATATCTTCCTTGACCTCTTCGAAGCTTCTTACCCTGAATTTCTTCTCTTTAAACGAACCGCAAAACGTGCACTTATTGTGGGAGCACCCGATGGTGACTTGCAGAATGAGGCTATCCGCCTCGCTTGGTGGTCTGTAGATCGATCCTTCGTACCTCATTTTTCAATACGGTATAACCTTTCTCCTTCCCTAAGAAAGCCATATTTCTTTCTGACGACTTCCTCAAGATATTCATCATCCTTTTGCAGCTTATCAATTTCTTTTTTGAGAAGTATATTCTCTTTGTCGAGAGCGCTGATTGACGTATTTGCACCTTTAATCCCACGCTTAACCTTGAAGTAACTGATAAGCCCGCCATCAGAGAAAAGGAAGTGGAAAAAAAGGATTGCAAAAACTATTATTAGCCCATACTTACGGAATTTTTCTTCCATCATTAATGTATGGTAACATATTACCGACTGCAAGACAACATGTCAAGGAAAGGAAAACATTGAGAGCGAGAGGTAATAGGTGATGGGATATAAAACACGAACGCTTAAAATGACACTGAAGAGATAAACCCTCAACCATCTATATCCTAACCCTGTATTATGGCTGGTTGTGGGGCTGAAGATTAATAAAGCCCCATCTAATTGTCCGCGGGTGCTGAAACACGAAAGCTGCATTCTATGGATGATCGACCGGATCTCTGGTTTGTCTGCGGAATAGCCGTCATTTTAACTTTGTAGAGTCCAGGAACCGAGTAGGATCTCCAAAAACCTATGCCCCATTGATACAGAGGCTCCTGTGGCCCAAAGGTCAAGGTCTCAACAACTAGGGGTTGAGAAAATTCCGGACCCTGTACTGTCACCTTGAATTTAACAACGTCACTTATATTGAGTATTTCAAAATAAGCAATGTGCGCAACTCTCACCCCCGTTGAAACCCAGGGAAAAATTGTTTTCATTGTATTCGTGGTACTTGTTGTGATATGGCAAGTCAGCACCTTCATTTTAGCCTTAGATGGCTTTGCTGGGGACCCTAACCCATACGCTGCTGAACCAGCCGATAGATCGCTTGCCTCTGAAACGGGGCCTGCAAAAAAATCGAGGTATTCTTCTTCCTGACCTGAGCTTACATACGATTCATCAGCCGAGGCAGATGACAAGAGATCGCTGAAACTGATTAATTGCACGGGTTGATCCCGAACAACTTCTGCTGAAACCAATAAGGGGCAGACCAACAGACTCAAGAGCGATGAAACCATTAAAAGATTTATTTTTCTCACTGTTATTTTCCTCTCTCACATTATTTAAGATGTTATCTGCATTGCACATTTAATGCCTCTCGCATTTACTAATAAATTCAATATGATAAGATTTTTCGGATTACGGGCAAACAACGATAATTGTAGTAAAATCATCGGTTTCTGTTGGAAAGAGGCTTTACTGGAGGTACGCTTATATCCTTAAACTTTACCTACTGCTGCCATATAGATGATGGTCTCATCAGTACCGTCAAGGCCTACAATCTCGTTTATGTGATCATCAAAAAACGCGCCTATGGCACAGACCCCCAATCCGATCGCTTCTCCTGCGAGGTAGAGATTCTCACAGACGTGTCCGGCATCAAGATATATGTAACGGTAGGCTCTTTGACGATATTTCCATTTGCTCCGGTCAAGCACCGCTGACCAGATGAAGGTTACCTGGGCTGCCGCAACGATTCCCTGGCCTAGCGCCGCCTCGGCAAGCATCTTTGAAAATTCTCCCTTTTTAAGGAATTCCAGGTCAAACTTCCCGGGCCTGAAGTGATAAATACCCTTTTCAAGTCCCTCAACAAGTCTAATATTCAAATATGTTTCTATTGGAAAAAGCCCCCCGGCAGAAGGAGCGGTTCTGAACAATGTTTCACCGTACTTTTCTGTGATTCCCTGGGTTGCCCACAACAGGGCAGAGAGGCTGCCAAGGTCAAGAGGTTCTGCACTTTTATACACCCTCCGTGATCTGCGTTTTAACAACGCCTTCCAGAGATCAGAATTGCCTGTGAATTCAGGTTGGGGAAGATCAACTATGGCAAGGCGGGTTTCATAATTCTTAAACGGACTGGGAAAGGTTTTCCAGTCAAGAGAATATCCGCCTATATGCTCAGGGGTATATTTAGTTTCTTCCTGGAATCGATTGCCAATACCTGGTTTCATGAAATCAGGCCGTCTCTCGTTTTGACTCATAGAAAGCCTCCTAATTTGCGCCACCTTATTTTTCATTATGCTGTTATTGAATATGGGTTCCTACAGCTGCCCTGTCAATAGATTAAAAACGGGTGAAAGGCTATGGCAATAAGCGGTAGGAAAACTTGAAAAATATATATAA
>JAEAME010001098.1_pt1 | contig 20955 bp, 26 predicted proteins | sample 8958731 | NCBI WGS metagenome assembly JAEAME01 (sample SAMN16933194, study PRJNA681113) | bioreactor sludge metagenome | isolation source: anerobic bioreactor sludge (Control) | place: India:Bengaluru | collected 2018-10-24 | reverse complement strand
GCGCTTTTTAGCAAGGCTGCTCCCAGAATCTGCAGTGTTTCCTCGACGTTGGGCAGGTCTTTGGGTAGGTTGAGTTTAGAAGAAGAAAAAATCGTCTTTTTTCCAGAAGCAGCTGTTTTTTCTTCTTTCACACACTTTAACTTTAGATCAAACATTTTCTGGGCTACGGCATCTCGAGTTTTGATCATGATTTTGCAAATGGCATCAACGGTTTTGCCCTCTTCGATTAGTTGCCGGAGTTGACGTTCTTCAGTTATATCCCAGGGTTTGCCTTTTACCAATCCAGCGCCTCCAAATCCACAGAAAACACAGCTTTGCGCTCCTGCCGCTCTTTCCTGACTATATGCATTACGGCTAGCTGGTTCAGGTAGGCGCTCTCAACAGCTCGCTCCTTTCCGGTTACGTTTGCTACTTCTTGAGCGGTTCCCCTGCCCAACTTAATCAGAGTTAACATTGTAACTTGGAGGTGCTTGGGAAAATCCAGGATCTTGTAGAGGCGCCGCTGACTCATCATGACTTTTGCCCCACAAAAACCCCCATAACCGTTCCGCACAGACCAGTAATTGCAGCAAAGACTTCGCTATTCCAAGAATGCAAAAGTGCTAAGCTCGCAATCTCAACAGCAGTTAAGCAGGCGATGATTCCTAAGGCACACTTCACTGCACTGACTAAGTTGCTGTTTGGTTCTTCTTCTATCCAATGCCCGCGCTGCATCCGCCGCCTCGTGAGGGCACGTTTAATGCGGTCGACCATGCTTGCTTAGCCTCCGCTGACAAATCCGCGAACGATTAAATGAGCGGTGCCCACCCATCAAAAAACTATTCACTAACTTGCAGGCGGCATCTTTGGGGATGTGCTCTTTTACGAGAACTGAAACGTCTACTGCCCAGCCAATCGGTATGGCGGTATAGTCGAGGTCATAGAGGCCGTCGGCATAGCGGAAACTGTTCTGAGCCAAAACGATGTGCTTAACCCGATCACCAATTAACCCGACAAAGATGCCCCAGCTCTTCACAGGCACATCGATTTGCATGCCGGAGCCTGAGCTTTTGCCGACTGAAGCATCGCACCATTCAACGGCGATTAAGTCTCCAGGTGAAACGTTTTCTAATGCTGTGAGTATTTGTTTGGTTTGGTTAGACAAGGTTGCACTCTCTTGTGTAGTAAGAAACAAGGAGCAGAGCTTGCCCATAAAAAAGATTCTACCGATAAACAACACTAAAGAAAGTTAAGATTCCAAACGTCCCAATTTCATAGCTATCTTAGTCTTAAGCGCATACCTTCCAATAGCTTACCCGATATATGACAAAACTTAAAACTAAATGCGTTGACTATCAGCGAGGGGTTCAATTGGAAATAATCCAGAAGTTCATAATAGAGAATTTGGATCTTTTGCTGGCTCCTGACAATAGGATCCAAGCAATAAAACTAAAAAAGAAAGACTTCTTTTTACATAATCGCCTTAGTGCTTCATTCTCCCTCAAAGACATAGCTTTTGAAACTATTCGGTATGTTATACGTCTTCATAACATACGTTCAGAGGAAGAACTGAGAAAAATTATCTCCAAATCCTTCCTTTTAAGTGAGTATTTAACCGAAAATCAAATCGAAGGATTCCTTGGTCTAATTAACCCCATAAAAATTTCTGTTCTATCCCCAAGCGATCTTGGCAAATTAGGACAAAGAGAGTTTATAGAAACTAAGGAACAAGAATTGATTAAAAAGGTCACTGCAAAGTTAGAACAAGAAAATGAAGAAAAATTAAAACATGCAATGGATGAAATCAATAAAGAGCGCGAGCATCTTGAAGAGCTTAAAAAATCCGCTGAACAGAAACTGGAAGCAGTCACAAATGTTGAAAGTATTCTAGATTCTTTCTCTGAATCTACAAATCCCGATCCCCTGGAAAAGGAAGAGGAAAAAAAAGAAATTAAACAATTCGTTACATGGTGGCAAAAGATTGGTTTACTTGGAGATCCATTTCCAAATAAGCTTGGCTTAGACTTTATTCCCATTAGTAAGTATGAGCAAGTAATTGTATTTACGAAAATATTCAAGAACTATCTACAAACAATAGCTGAAGTACCAGAGAGTTTCTTTGGGAAAACTATTCTTATTAGTGGTCAGTTTGGGTCCGGGAAGACAACTTTCATGGCGTATATCTCTTATAGATTAGCTGAACACAAAATTATTCCCTTTAACTTAGTGTTGGATGCTGTCGGAGATATTGATTCACTTAGGCAAAGTTTTTACTCAGAAATCTTTAGCCAAATCGGTCGTGCTCTCAAGCAACGAGGTCTTGTTGATCCGAGACCAATGGGCTTGACAGCAGATAAAACAACAATAGCTGATTTGCTATCTTACCTGTCAGAGGAAGCAGATGTCGATGGATTTTCTATTATGATTGATGGCCTACACAAAGCTGAATCGACAATAGATACCGCTTTGGAGTTTGTAAAGCAACTGCAAAACTTTCATGAATATCTAAACAATAAAAGCGTAAATACCTCAATATTTATCGCTGGTTCCCCACTATGGCAACGTAAAATAACACAAAACCCTGCTTTCAGCGGTTCATTCTATAAAATAGATGAAATTCCTCAATTAACTTTCGATGATGCATATGAACTTCTGCAAAAGCGTTTTAATGCTTTTTCAGATCCAAGCATACCTGTTTTTTTCGAAAAATCAACGGTGCGATTCGCCTATGATTGTGTTAAGGCAGAATCTGGTTTCATTACTTTTAGAGATTTCATTGATTATATTTTACCTAAGCTGCAAAAGGGTGATTTGAAAGAACTTGGGATTTCCATTTCAATAGATCTTGAGGACGCTCAAAAAATCGATAAAATACTGTTATCCTCAACGATAAAAGACAGCTACCATTTATTCAAAAAAATGACCTTGAATCAAAGGCGACTCAAACGGTCATGCTCTACCATCTTAAGAGCAATCTATAAGAAAACGTGCCTGACTGAGGGCGAGCAACTCTTTATTGATAATAAAAGAGCGGCATACATTCTAAATAAGGCTCATCTTATTCGAAGGCTCAAGACGTCCAAAGGTACAGGTTGGGCCTTGTCAAGCGATCTAATAGCTGTATTAGATACTATGAATGATGATGGTTACCCTCCTGAAATTGTATTCCAGACATTTGCATTAGACTTGCGAACAAAACCAATTAGCAAAACAGACGACGATCCTTTGATAAACCAAGCTCAAAATTACCTCGCCAAATGGGAATCTGAGTGGCCAGAAATTGTATTGCCATTAAAAGCATTCATTGAAAAGACAAGCAAAGTGGTTAATGTACTCCCGTCAGAGCGTAAAGAGGAAATTTGCGCCGACTGTAAAAATGCATTACTAGATCTGATAGATTGTAGCCAGATAATAATGAAAAGTTCTCATAAACCCGAAGACTGGTTACGATCTACTTGGCTAGACATCCCAATTTTGCCTACCATAATACCCTTGCTAAAGCAAGACTCACTTAGTGATACTGAACCTATAGAATATTATCAAAGGTTCAGACAATCTGCATCAGTGCTTTTGGAAAAAATAGGTCAATTGTTGAATGCTCAAAACGTTGTTAGCTTAATAACTTCCAAAAATCGCAAACAAGAACTCAAGTTACTTTTTGATGCTGCTACCCTCCTTGAAGGAGGGGAGATTGAAAAAGCACTTGATATCATAAACTCTAATTTGGAGGATCGCATCAGAGCCATTTTCCATTTGGTGTTTTCAATGAGATTTGGCCCTGACTACTCAAAGTACTTACCCGCTCAAACACAAACACGCATAGCTCAATTAGGGGATAAAGGGCCGTCTCAACTAAAAAGAACTTTAGATAAGAACCTATTTTACCATATGTCTAGAAGCGAATACGCTGAGGTAGTTAACAACAAAAAATATTGGACCTTGCTCTTTGAAAAAATCTTTCAGCCAAGAACTCGCGAGGAAGTGTTTGGCGCTTTTCAGCTTACATTTGCACTTGATGACCGAAATGCGCACAGAGATCGGAAAGACTATTTCAGGGAAAGAAAGAATTCAATTAGGCAAGCAATCATAAATGCTGACTGGCTGTATGATTCTTTAGGAAACGCAATCAATGTAGTACTAAATCCAGTTGTATTTGATAGCAAGTTGACCAATAAAGACAGATTCACCAAAATATCCTACTTAAACGAAGGCGACTCAAGCACTGCATACACATGGAAGATAGAGTCAGAGCATGGCAAAGATATAGTTAACAGGTTACTGAGGGCTGAAAGAATACTTAATGTCATGGATGATACAAGTGTAGTATCTATTTTCAACGGATCGTTTGCAGAGGTATTTATTGTCATAATACTAATGATAAAGTGTGGCTATTTAGACGTTGAATCGATTCCAGATGGGAATATGTTCATACGACTGATCCCAAAACCCAAAGCACCTTAACGCTTGGAAATTTGGTTCCAATCATTTGGCTATAATCCAGATTTCGTCGACGTAGTACATGGGGTAATGGTAGAGGTGACCTCCTATCCAGAAGTAGATCTCAGAGGCTTGGTTTGTTGGCATATTGTAGCATATCCGGTTCCATTGGTTGTAAGGCAACGGTAATGGTCGTGGCTTCTTCAGAACCCCTGCGATTGATAGTTCGAAGTCATCGTTGTTTTGGTAGTCGCTTCCGTTTCTGCCATAGTGATGGAAAACAAGTCGTGCCTTTGAGTAAGACCCAACAGTCACGGTTTTTTTTAGGTAACCTGGTCCATAGTTTGAGCTGCCAGTGTAAGTGACGCGAACGGATGAGGGTGAGGAGTAGAAGTATGTTGTGTCGTAGCCGCCTTGAGCTGAGTAGAGGCTCCAGCCGTTCATGGCTCCGTTGAAGTCAGCGTGTTCTATCACTGTCCAGGCTGCGTCAAGGTGGTCAAAATGATGGATAGCAACGGCGAGGTCTTTTGAGCCGTATGGAACAGAGTATCCTGCATCCGTGAAGGCTTCGAGTCGCATGGTGACGGTTTCGTCACATTCGCCAGCGGTAAGTGTTGGGATGTTTCTTATGAAAATTGGGGAGTAGATGCTTGAGCTTCCAGCATTGAGCAATCCAAGATTAACCTGATAGACCGTATATCCAGCGGGAGGCGAAACAAGCCTCACCCTGAAATACAGTCCTGCGCTGTAAGTGTTGCTTATTCCAATCATAACAGCCATGCTAAAGGGATCAGGTAACCCCTGGACGTCATTGTAGAGGTCGGGTTCCAGGACGTCGGCGCTAAATTGTAGTGTTACGGGCATGCTTGGTCACCTAGTCCTCCCATATCCAGATGTCTCCGCTGTGGTCAGCAACAAATTTGAACTGGTTAGCGTTCCCGTTTGGTATTGATGTGGCGCCTTCGGCATGTTCTTGTCCGTCTTCTGCACTCTCATACTCAAATCCCAGATATTGGTCCGATCCAGAGTTGTTGTAGATTGTCAGGACTAGAATTGAGCCTTTTTGAACTACAAAGGTCTGAATCTTTTGAGATCCGTCGCCGGATTCGTTGTATACTCCTCGCTCAATTGTGTTATCTCCAATCTCGACGCTGGTGTCGGTTGGCAGAGAACAGTTTACTCTAATTATGCAATCTGTCGTATTTTCACCACCATTAAATTTTATTACTATTAGATCGGTTTGGGGTAGTTCACTGACTTTTTGGTAGCCTTGAGGGATTTCTCCGTTGGTGAGGTCCCAAAACATCAGCAAGTTGTTAGGGAGACTTGCTGGCGCCGGAGTTCTTTGCGGTATTGATCCACTTCCACCCATGCCTTCCCGCGCTTGATCAATTATGTCATATTTTGTGGATCCCTCAAGAGTTGAAGCGTCAAGGTTGCTGTAGTCATGGTTCTCGTTGAAGGATTGCCATGGGATTTTTCCAGGCGTCACAGCTTGGGTATGGTGTGTTATGGGCATTACTGGAATATCTCCCGGTCAAATGGATTAACATCAAAGACTAAGCTATCGTTTGGGCTGTAGGAGGCTACTTGGTTGTACGAGGTATGCCGTTTTCCCAGTGGAGCAATACCTGGATACTGCAAGTGACGCATGCCAAGCGGAATCCAAAATGGCGGATACTGAACGTGCCGACCTGCATTAGGAGCGGGTTTGGTGTAGGGAAAATAGCGGGTTGAATTTGCGACTTCTATGTCGACCCAGCTATACAGTTCTGACAAGGGGAAAAAAGTAAAGCTCCACCACCTCCTGATCGTATAGGCATCGCTGCCAAAGCATCACTTCACCAAGGGCGCCCTGAAAGCCAACGCCAATGTAGACTTTGTTGGTTGATGAGTGAATGGCCATGCTGATGTTTTGCTCAAGCACAACTTTGGTATTGCGATAGATGCGCATAGTTGACCCGTCGTATGTTGCCATGATAAAGTTACGACCGCCCACTGTTACGATTGGGGCAGTCGTGAATGTGTGAGGGCTTCCACCCGAGTCATAGACTACGAGGACGATTGTTCCGTTGACAACTTTTAAAGTAAACTGGCTGTCCTTGTGCAATATGTTGCGGCTAGTTCCATCCTGCACTGAAGGGCTAATCCAACCGCCAACGCTAAATTTGCCAGTCGAAGCAAAAGTAATGGAGTCTCCGATATCGACATAAGAGGATCCGCCGTTTAAGGTGAGGAATTTTAGGTATTGGTTTTGCTGCCAAGCACAATTAACGATATTTCCGTCTTGCGGGTCTACTCTTGGGCTTGAGTCTCGGGCTACTAATCCTGTGCCCTCGTTTAGATGATAGAATCCGACGAGGTCCTGCAAGTTAATTGTCCAGCTTGTGCAGCCTGGTAAGTAGATGCCTTGCTCTTCCCAGCGACGGAGATCAGCGATGTTTTTGGCTACAGATTCTTTGAGGCGCCCAAGCTGGCAGGTGGCTTTAGTGGGTCCTCGGGTTAACTGCATGATACGAGCGGAGTTGGTATCTGAGAAAATTAGCAGGTCTTCTCGCCAAACATAGACGTAGTCGCCTACCCGCCACTCATAGGAGTCAGCGTTCAGAAAGGAAATAGGCGCTCCAATCGATGAGTTGTTTAGTTCAGCGAGTTTCTTGGCTGCTATATTGTTTAAGACGTCGGCTTCGCAGGGGTTAGATTCGCTGATTGTCTTGACGTTTGTTCCCTCTCCAGCCACTCCGCGAATATGCCGCCCCATCGAGTCAACGCCCCGCACAATCACTCTGTCATAGTTTTTGGATGAGTCTAAGCCGTTATTGTCGGCGAAAACTCTCTGGTAGTTTGGGTACCATTGGTTAAGACCCCGGGAACCGATGTTTATTGTCTGATAACCATCTCCCCAATATTCCAGACCTAAAGCGTCAGCAACAAACCGGACTATGTCAAGCGGGTTAGCATTATAGAAGACAACTGACATCTCTGTCGAGGGACAATCACCAATTGAGACCTCTAGGTTTAGTTGCTCAAAGATTTCTAAGAGCATCTCATCCGCTGCCACTTCGTCAAAGACGCCGGTATAGGGCTCGGATCGATCCAACTTTATGATGGCGCCATCTGCTATCGTGAATTTGATGAACTTACCTTCTAGCTGAGCGCCGACCAATAGGCCTTGATAGATGGGTGGCCGCATTGGGTCGGGGTACCATAAGCCAGCGTAGTATTCATTGCCTGGATAGCGCATATTTCGCGCCATGTTTAGGTACTCATAGGTTTTTGGGACCTTGAAGCTGGCATGGCTTTCGGCTGTTATTTCCTCTAAAATCTGTTCGAGTTTTAGCCCTAAGAATTGCCCCTCTTCTTCTGTATCGGGGTTATACCAAAGGCATGTCCAACCCACTTAGTAAGAAGCCTCCACAATGTTTAGAGAGCCCTTACTCAACGTCATTGTGTAGCGGTAGATCGATAGCTTCGTATCGCGTTCAACGTTGAAACCATCAAGACCGTACTCGCCCACCAACGCAGTTATGGGACATAGAAGAGTTACCTCTGTTCCTATTAGTGCTTGAAGCGGCAAAATAATCTCACTCCAAAGCTCAGCATCAGTCATTGTTGGGTTGGCTATTGTTCCTGTTAGTGTGATTGTGTAGTCTTTTAGGCCGTCATAGATGTTAATCGGCAGAGAAGCAGTGACATTTACGCTTTCCTTTTGAGCCGATGCAGGTAGCCGAATACCTTCAGGTCCATAAGGCAGATCGACGCCACCGACACTCCAAGAGGTAACCGGTTGTTGAGTTCCATAGACGCCAAAGACGCCAGACCACCAACTCATTTAATCGTCTTCCTCCGAATACCAGTACCCTCCGCCCTCTCCATCGCTATTCCAATAGGTCCAAGAACCAACAAGCGAAGAGGACCCAGCCGTTATAGCCACTTGGAGGTAGCCATCGTTTCTAACGTAATTGCTCGTTCTTAGGCAGAAAAAATAGACACCTGGCTCTAACTCGATGGAGTCAAAGTTGAATTCTTGCTCTGACCAGCTTGAATCAAGATCCCCTATGTCGATGCTGTTTAGGCTTGTTGCGATTAGCGAGTCTGCGTAGGCAGCTGAGCTTCTAAAAGGACCATCGCTAGAGTAAATGTATGCAATCAAGCTTCCAGAGGCTGGGGTGCCGCCTTCAGTGATAGCTCTCAGCTTTGTAACTATTTTTGAGACGGTTGTAGGAGATACAATTCTGAATTGCCAGCCTATGCCTGTTTCGTAGGGGCTATCGCTCCAAAACCCCTGATAGTCATCAACAGTCTTGTTTAAGTTATCAATTAATAGAGACATTGCGCTATCTCCGGTTCATTAGTTCTTTGTCGAGTTTGTCGATTGTTTTTTGGGCGATGCGGTCTTCGTCTGCTTCGGTTTCGATGTTGCCATTTATGTTTTGAGTAAAAGTCAGGTAGGTGACGTTTGGACCAAACTTAGAAGAGGTTTCTTGACCATGTTGGCTCTCATATTGGGAAAGTGGCATGACGATTTCTGGTCCAGCTTCCCCCACAAGAGCAACGATTGGGCTGCTAACGACGCCGCCTTTTGCCATGGGAACAGCTGCTTTTATGCCTGCAATTCCAGCACCAACCGCTGCCAAAATAATGGGAACAGCAACTCCCACTGTCATGGTTCCGTTGAAAGCCATCCAAGCAATAGTGGCAGCAACTATGGCGGCGATTGAGGCTGTTAGTGCTCCAGCTATTTTGCGAATGTTCTCCGGCAGAGAACTCAAAACTGTATCAGCCAAAAGGAAACTGCCCACAAAAGCCGCTACGCCAACTGCGGCGGTTTTAGCGGTTGCTCCAGCTTGGGCTACACTGCCCGAAACCTTGCTGACAAGCCCTGAGATATCAGGCATGTTATCCCACACTTTGTTTAAGCTATCAAACATGGTTATGGCTGTGGGAACTACTTGTAAGGCACTGGCCATGATTGTTTTGTTGACGTTGTCTTGGGCTTGCTGCGCCTGCTGATTGGCAATTGTTAATCTTTCTTGAGCTAAGCTTAATCGCTCGGAAGCTGCAGTTGCCTCAGTGCTACCTATACCGTGCTTTGAAATAGCTTCGTTTAGGGCTCTTTGGGCGTCATCAACCGACTTGGTACTTGATTTAACCTGCAAATTCGCACGGTCAGCGCTAAGCTCAGCCTGATTAACTCTATCAAAAGCATTATAGAGGCTAAAGGTCGCTGTTGCAGCACCGGATAAGCCGACGGCAAAATCCTTAGTTGACGCCTCAGACTGCTTAGAGGTTTTGCTGACTTGGCTTTGGGCTTTTGAGATGCTGTCGAGGTTGCCGTTGATTTTGCTCGAAGCGCTCGCTACAACATCGCTTGCCTCATCAACCGCTTTTAGCTTAATCTGGATGTTTTCACTCATTTTTTAGCCCACTTTGCCCAAGCAGCCAAGTACTTGAACTGAAACATTGACAAAGACCCAACGCTCTGCAGGTCATACTGCGGAAACTCGTGTAGCACTAAGCCGATTTCTTGTGCTTCTCCACTGCAGCGGATCCACTCGCTGAGTCTTGGGGTAAAAAACTCGGCTGCTCACTGATGAATTTCAAAAGCTCTGCGCCTTCTGCCATCGGAAAGGCTGCGTAGAATCCACTGATGTTTTCGGGAGTAAAGGCTGGTATCTCTGGGTAGGCCTTCTTTAGCATAAGGTATAGCGCCATGGCGGTTTTGTCAGCGTCAGTTTTGCATTGCCGCAGGATTTCTGAGTCTTGAAGCGTCAACTCTCCAAAGCGAATTTTTCCCAGGGTTGGATGCTCAAATTCTCGAATTTCGCTAGCCCGCTTCATCAAGTCAGCGGGATTGAACATTTTAGCTGAAGCTTTGCGTTTGGCTTCGTCTTGGGCAGCCATCTGCTCAAACTGTGCTAGGCGCTCTCTATTCTCCGGTGTGTCAAGGATTACGGCAACTTTGCGAGCGTCGTCTTTGACCATAGTTTAGCTCTCCGGGAGTTCTACGCTTTCCGCTTCTCCGCTGATCTTTTCTAAGAGTCCACCCGTTTCAGCAGCAGTGCGTTCGCAGCTAAGAATGGAGCAGTTCTTCCATGTCTCATTGTTGGCGCCTTCTGCTGTGCCGTCAGGAGCAAAAACCAAGTCAAATTTGGTGCCGCCTACCAAGAGCTCAAGATAGGTTTTGTCTGTGTAGAGTCTCTCGCAGGACCATTCAAACGACTGCTTACCAGCGCCTGTAACTGCTGGCGAGAGCGAGTCCATGCTATACTCTTTGATGATTTCTGCAGAGGCCTTCACACTGATGTTTTTTCCTAAGCCGATTGCAACGCCGCTTTTAAGCAAACGAGCATTTCTTCCTAATAGTCCACTCATCTCTTTCTATTCCTCCGTAAGATTTTTCGTAACTTGCAAGGCAAGATTACCACGATAATATAGTCAAGGCTCAAACCACAACACTCCTCTAAAGCGGACAATACCGCCAAACAGCCGCTTGTCTTGGAACTTGATTTCTCCTGGAGCAAAACCGACAGGAAAACAATCCTTCAATTTGCCAGCTAAGGTGCGGTCAGCCAAGACAGCATCGACCACGTCACCCATAACTTTGATAACGTCCTCAAACCAGTCAGCAGGCTCATACTCTTGAACCACTAAAACGACGCTGAAACCAACCGAAACATCAAGCATGCTTCCCATTTCGCCTGGAGCGATGGGTGAGGGTTCAGCGTTTATGACTGCTTTTGGCAAGTCCCCGTAACTGAATTGCTCGCCTAAGACCACCGTTTTGATTGCTTCAACACCCTTAGCAGGAGTCTCACCCTCAGCTGGTACATACACCAAAGCTGATTTCATGGCGTCAAAAATTGCCTTATAGGCGTCATAGAACTTGCTCATCGATTGCTCTCTCCTGCGTAGTTCTTCCAGATTTCCTCAAAAAGGGCGGGCGCTTTGTCTTCAATTTGCTCTGATGTTCGGTGCATAAACGGGTTAGGCTTTGTACCTGGGTGATGCACCAAAGGAGCAAACACCATCTTACCCTCTGCACCCTTGAACGCTAACACATGTGCACGAATAGGCCTGATTTCGTGAGGGGCAGTCCCAAACTCAACAAACCCAGCGTAAGAAACAACGGGACCAACAGAGGCTTCAAGCCCATCCAACTCTTTTATGATGGATTGCGCTAGTTTACCGGTTCTCCAGGGCGCCTCAAAAAACATGGCTGCTTCTGCTTCTTGAGCTATCTGCTCTATGAACTTTTGAGCAACCTCAACCGAGAACTCGTCAGCAACAGTTGAGAGCTCTAACCCTCTGGAGGACACTTCAACCTCAAACACTATACCTTGCCCTCCAACGGTGAAATTCTGACTTCTATGAGGAATTCTGAGCCGTCTGCTGTTTGTAGAGTTCTAGAAAACAGCTTAGGTTTGCCCTTGCTTTTCTTTCCCAAAACTACACACCTCCAACGTAAGGCTCAATCTCGGCCTCTATGTAAGCGTCTAAGAATCGGTTGGCTTCAGCCCAGAATGCTTCAGCCCCAACCGGATCACTGAAACGGCGGAATTCCCAAGCAGCAAAAAACTTGGCAGCAGATACAACAAGTTCTGGAACAACAGATGGAGCAGTCAAATTCTTAGCTTTCAAAAAGCCATCAACTAAGGCGCTGCCACCAGTAATGCAACTCGCAAGCTGGGTATCGTGCTTAGTTTCCGCTAAGCTAATCTGAAGAACCCCTTTTACATCTGCCAAAGTGCAGTAGTCCATTTTTAATCGGTCCTTTGGTTTCTTGCATAGCCCCTCAAGTGAGCTATGTCAAGCCAAAAACCAGTTATTTTTCCAAGAATGCTTTAGCGTCAGCAGCGATCTTTTGGCATTCTTCTTCAGTAACCTTATCGTCTTGAACCGCCATTATGACGTCGCTCAGAAGGTTGGTTACTTTGTCTTTGCCCTGCTTGTAATTGACGCCCAACACCGTTGAAACGATAGAGACTGCTGCAGTCACGATCACAGCAATAGTTCCTACATCCATGCATTAACCACCTCCATCGGAGCTACTGTTAGCTTGAGGTTTGGGCACTGGGTTTTCATCCCAGAGCTCCCAACCCAAAATCTTGACGGCGTTTTTGCGGAACTCCTCAGGTCTGATCAAACTGCCATTAGCCGCTCCAATCAAGTCAGAAGCGGTAATCTCTGGGGTTTCGGGACTGCCCCAATTCAGTCGCACCTGAGCCTTAATTGGATCAAAACCACCCTGCCTAAGCACAACCGCAAAAATCTCCCTTTCAACACGGCGCTTAACCATCCGCTGAACAGGATCAATGAGCATATCCTGCAAGTCAAGAGCTGCACGAGCAGAAGCCTCAGTAAAGCCAGGAGTGCTAAACAAACGGGGCAGTGGAGTTTCGCAACCTAAATAAAACTGGTTAACGATATGATCGATGTAGTATTCGAAGCGGGCTCTGGGGTCAATTGAGACGGGGTTGACGCTTACGTTTTTGGCGCCGCTGAAAAGCCATTGGCCTTCTTCGGGTCTGTTTTTAATGGCTGCTTCGTATTTTTTGAAGCTGTCATCCTTCATGCCCTCAGCTTGGACAACAACGTCAGGACCGGCATACTTGACAAAAATCTTAGGCAGGATCTTCTCTATTTTGCTTTTCATCCAGGCAAACGCAGGCCTCTTATCATCACAAACCGTGAGAGTATGCAGCAATACCTGCAGCAAGCCCACGCCAAAACCTGAATTGTAGTTCTGATTGATATTCCAATGCAAAACTGCTTGGGGCACAAGAACTCCATCGCTGCTGCCGCCCCGATAATAGGCTCTTAGCTGGTAACCTTCAACCCGATAGGGGATTTTTAGCCCTGAAACAGAAGTTAACTTAATTTTCTCAACGCAGTCAATTGGCATGCGAACAAATTCAGCTAGCCGATCTGGTGTAAGTCTTAGCCAGAAGTCGTTACCACATGCTATGAGGCGGATAGCCATATCATGCAGCAAACCGTCAAGGTTTGTTTCCTCACAAAATGAGTCAACGGCTTGTTTTGCCTTTTCTTGGTCCGGAGCGCAAGTAGTATAGAATCTCTTGACTGCGCTTGCGGCTAGCAAATCAACGCTGCTCTTGCAGGTTGGATCTCTATCATAGAGCTTCATGACATCTAAAAGCGGGATGTCGGATGTTTCATAGAAAACCGCGCTGTTTGGCGAGGCAGAACCTGCAGCAGGCGCAAACATCAGAGCCTCCTTAATCTTGCCGATAAATCGGTTCAAGTAGTCGCCCTCCAAGCCAAAAACGCCCTGCCCTTAGCAGTAATTTGGTAGGGCATGAAGCGGTCACCCTTGAGTTTCTTTACGTCGCCGTCTTTGAGAAGGAAAGTCAGCATGCATCGGAAACGTGAAAGGGTTATGTCGTGGCTGCGGAAGACTCGCTTTTCAAGTTCAGTTCTACTGGCAGAGCCATCGCTGAGGACTTTTAGAATTGCTGTTGCGACTTGCATTCTTTGGCTTAGTTCTTTCGTGGAATGATACCTCAAGGGACTTTAAATTTGAATAAATAGGGAAAGATTGGTGACTCAGCACTTGTGCTAAGTCAGGGTTGTTTTAATGTTGGTCATTTTGGCTACGGCTTTGCTGCGAAGAATTCCAAGTCCAAAGCGGCTGGTTGCTCGTACGCCGGATTTGCCTGTTTTTGCATCATACCAGTCCTCAACTGTTAGGTCTCGTCTGAGAAGCATTACTGAGGCGACTCGGGTGTCGATTGCGTAAGCGGTGCCATTGGGGATTTCTGTGCTTACCTCAACACTCATGCCTAAAACACTTCCAATTGTGCCTTGGTTGATGTCGGTTTGGTTGCTTGGCAGATACACTGATCGTATAAATTTGTCGTCGTTTAACAGCTGGTGAGATTGCATTTCGCTGATTGCCAACACGTTGGGGTTCCATCCGCCGCCAGATTGGTTACGTACCTGTGCGCGTAATGCGAGAAGACCAGCCCAGCTTAGAACTGCTGCTCCGCCTGCTACGACGGCGCCTCCAGCTAGATCTGCATCGGCAATTCCAGCATATAAGGCGATGATTTTTTGGGTTTCTTTGAGTGCTACGGCTCTGCCGATGTTTGAGACCATGCGGTCCATAACGTTCCAAGTGGCGTCTTCTGAGAACTCTTTAGTCCACTCGTCGCCGGATTCTGTCAGGATGTCTGTGCTTATGTCTACCTTGGTTGGTTTCTTGCCACTTAATCGAACTACAGCGCCCTCTGCGTACTCGTAGGCGATTGCGCCTGCATCCAGTGGAAAACGCTCAAGCGGCTCAGAGGTGGGCATAACTTGAATCATGTTTCTGCCAATAAGCTCTGGCCAAGCAGACTCAACCATCGTGTCATGCATGCGGCCAAGCGCATTTGTTTGGTCGCTAAACAGTCCTTCCTTTAATCCCATGGCGACGTAGCGCTTAAGGAACGGGTTAGCGTCTGTTTTTCGTTTGAGCTCTTCGTAGGCATGTTTTTGGTCGCTCTCTTTTTGCATGAGGGCTTCGAATAGTCGGGGTTTCATCTAGGCTTTCTCCACTTGGATCTCGATCAAATCGTCCTCAGCATCAGCCGTCTGCAAGGCATAGCCAAGCTTCCGATTGTAGTAGATAGAATATGTTGCCGCTCCGCCCTCGTCGACCGCTTGGTCTGCAAGAGCGAGCACTTTGCCGTCTGCATCAGAACCATAAACCGCTGCACCACGAGTTATGGCGCCTCCTGCGGTGACTTTAACTCTGCCTCTGACCAGTACCGGGCACGGCTTAGTATCAGCAATGCTTTCGACGGGGACGCCTATGCAGTTCTGAGCGGTAGCCGCACAAGTAACTTGGCCATCAGCACTAAGATACACTGGCAAGCCCTTTGTGATTGCTGCATCAGCCGTAAAAGTCTCGATTAGCGCTTCGGGGTCGTCGGTTTCTCCAACAGCCATCCATGTTTTGCCTGTTTTGTCAGCCATAAAAAATCGATCTCCATGTCTTGTTTGCGTTGGGCCAAGTTCGTCCTTGGCTTACTAGCCCCACTAAAGTGAGCATAAACTATAGACCTCCAGATAGCCGCTCTTTTGCCTTAAAGAGTGCAGCTCGCACAGCTTCACCTTGCCGCTGGCCGCTCAAAGTAGATCTTTCAGCTACCAAAGGTATACGTAAGCCTTCCAAAACGGCGATGTGTTCTGAGACCAGCATCATCTTGGGTGGGTTTTTGAGTAAGCCACCGCCCGGGAGTTGCTTTCGCAGGTCCTCGATTGTTTTTTCTGCCTCAGAAAGCTTGCCCTCGCTTTGGGATAGCTTTTCTTGGAGTTGTTTGTCCTCTACTTTTTCAATTACTCGGATGTTGGTTTCTTGGACGCCTGGAACCGCAACAAGGGATAACTCGGGATTGAAAAGACCATGCGGAACCTTAGCATCCACTACATCAAGCGTATCGTAGTCTGCGCCGACACTAACATGTTGAATAAGGCCGTTGCGTACTTTGTCGGCTATGTTTTGGTCGTAAATCTCTGCCTCATAAAGTAAACTTCGGCTCGCTGCATCGTAACTACACTTGGTAACTTTTCCCGCTGCATTCTCTGTGGTGACATGCTCGATGTACACTGGAGCATTAACCAATTTCTCAGCAAAAACAGCAAGCTCATCTGGGGTGTAAACATTAAAATTGCGAGACATCCCAGCAGCCATCGCAATCCCGCCAATCCGCAGAGGCTTGTCAGCTGCTGATTCTATGACTTTGAAGGGAAGAAGTGAGGCTATATGCTCTTTGACATGCTTGCAGTCGTTACAAGGTTGGGTTGCCATAGAGATAGGAAAGAGCTTATTTTGCTGAAAAAGGCTGTTGTTAAGCTCTGTTAAGGTTTAACAACAATTGTTAAATATTGATAAGGCTCTGGATTTGACGATGAGAAAGCACCCAGTCAGCATAGCCCTTTCAAGCCGTGTGCTTCAGAGGATAGATAAGGAGGCTCTAAAGCAGAAGCGCTCTAGAAGTGAATGGGTAGAGTTACATTTTGAGACCTGTTTTTTTAGCGAAGAAAAATAACGGCTTTTCAATCAATCCCTAATGGGGAAATTCAGTGAGCGCTCTTTGAGTCTCCAAGAACTTAATTAGATTATTCGACTCTTCGAGCAACTTCTCTAACGGACGGTTAATTCTGTATCCAGCTTGTTGTTCAATAATTCCAAGTGGTTGTGACATTTCTTCCTTGCTCATGATCCATTGGACAACTTCGTTGATTTTATCTTTCAGTCTTCCTTTATGCTCATCAGATAGGGCATCAAAAATTGGATTAAAGATGAATTTAAGAAGTTCATCTCTGCTTATCAGATTGTTGTCATAAATAGACGGACCACCTCTCGATTGCTTTACTGCAAGGGATACAAGCCCTCTTATTACAAAGAGTGCTATGTACGGTGTTTTGTCATCCTCGCAAAAAGGATAGTACATAAGCGTGGGCACTTTTCCGTTTAAGCTAATGGGATTTCTAAATGCAGCATTTATTCTACTTTCTTTAAAATCTCTTGTTTTGGTTACAACATCCCGTCCAAATGTCAGGATAGGAAATCCATTGGTCGCTGGAATAATGGCAGAATGGTATTCATCGACATCGCTTATGCATATATCAAACCTAAAGCCTATTGTGGTGAAAGGACTGACCCATCTTAAAAGATCATTTTCAGTTAATGTGCTGTATCTTTGCATCTGATCTTGATCGACAGTGATTCCTCCTTTACAATCGAAAACAAGCGAATGTACTAACTTATTTGACGTGGCTATGACATCCGGTTTTACCGCTTCATCTGTTGAAGTCCTTATTCGTTGTTCTATTACTTCGGGTTTGTACCCAAGATCAGAAAGCGTCGTTATCCAATCGCTATGTTTTTTGCACATTCCTATTATAAAATTCATCAGTTTAGTATGATTACTGGGTTCCAAAATATTTCTCCTCATTAAATCTTATAGCTGAGTCAAAACCATGCTGGAGGTTTACATAAAGTCTCAACAAGACGTTGCCACATGCACCTCTTGGAAGATAAACCCGAACGAGGTTGGAAGCTATTTCCAAGTCCAGGGGGTCACCTGTGTGTAGGTCCACAGCTACGATTTGACGGATATCTTTCGTAATTTTATTTTTAAGACCCCATAACCTGAATGGTTTCTTAGTGTTGAGTAATGTATCAGCAAAGAAATCTAAATCTTCAATTTTTCTATCCAGATTTAGATCAAAGGCTTGTCCTTCGATAAGAGTTCTGCCATTAACGCTTTTGGTGCCTATGCTCCTAACTTCAGCATTTTCAATCAAATCTCGATATATCTTTCGTATGTTTTCTATAAGACTAACATGTTCATCTACTGAATTGCCTTCCTTTGTAATTACCCTTCCAGCATAACTAATCTCGTCTGTAACATAACTTGACTTAATGCCCCTAACTAGTCGAATTCTGGAATAAGCCAGAGAACGTCTTAGAGCTTTCTCATCATAAAGGGCCTTTAATGCTTTCGTGGAACTCGCTCCGGCGACGCTCATTCTCAGTTCGTGTATAGGTTGCTCATCGATTGCCTCTTGAGAGAAAAGGTCATCAAACGCCAATCCAAATCCACTGAAAGCATTTCCTTTTAGGTTACAAATATCTTCTTGCTTTTCTGTTGGAATCCATACTCTGTCAAATTTGTTTTCGTTAGATTGAATAACATGTTTGAAAATTGGATCGCTTCGCTGGGCTAAATCATTTGTATAAAGAACCAAGAATCTAGGGTCTGAAAAGTCAACATAAAAATAAGTTCTACCTATCCCTGTCACCTGAATATTAAGTAGTCCAATACTAGGCAAATTTGTTTTGATAAATTCAGCAATGAGCTTTTGATTATTACTTATTTGAGAGCAGCTTATTTTTTCAATAGGTTTATTGGATTCCATCAAATACGTTTTGAATTCTGAATGGCGCCCTCTGCTTTCAGGGATAAAATTAGCATCGGCTCGCTCCATTTCTATTGAAGAAGACATCATGTCTGCTAGGGTATCCATGAAATCCTTCTTGGTTTTGAATTTGGTTGGTGGAACGAATAAATCTGGCATGTTCTAAGTTTACCTATTGCTACTGACTTGTCTTTTAACATTTTCTGCACAAAGACAAGCGACTATCGAATTGTAACGCCAATGGCTAAATAAAGATAATGCACATAAGCTCGATTATGTGTTGTGGTCACTATGTTGATTTTTCCTCTGTCTCTCCCCAACAATCAACTACAAAACTCGTTAAAGCCCAATGCCATCCACGTTTTTCGGCTGCCACCTCGCCAAGTTCTTTTTCTAATCGCTTGTTTATCCTTAGGATTCTTCGGCTTATCTGGTGACGAGTGACTCTATAGCGATAAAGCTTAGCTTGTAATTCTTTAGGTAAAAGACCTGGCGAACCTGCCTCATATAGAAGCTGAATAATCTCTTGGTCAATCTCATCACGACAAGCGATTCTTTCAATTAACGATTTCTCAAAATTAAAAGAAGTTTTCAAGCCAGCAAAAATTGTACGAAGCATCAGTTTAACCTCCTCAACCTCTTTTAGAGTTTGTTTGAGTAGCTGCTGGTTATACTTCAAGCGACCTATTTTGTCGCTTTGGCTGCGCTTCTTCTTAAGGTTCTGAACAGGTTTTTGGCTCTCTTCCATGTCAGAATGCGCACTCCATGTTTTCTGGTCCATCAACACAGGGCAAATTTGACCGTTGGTAATCAGGACCAAGCAACCACAGAAAAGTGACTTCCAAAAAGCATGGACTTTTCCCATGCCCTCCGCTATGTGCTAAAACGGCTTTTGAACAGGTTTTAACTGCCAATAGCGTAGAAAACTTAGTCGTCAAACTATGTACTCCCCCAGTTTTCTTTGCCCTTCAGCAAGCTTTCTCGGATCATCCTCGATATTATCTACTTGACCAAAGGCTTCGATTAATCGCTCAAACTTAACTTCGAGTCGATCTAATTTCTTGTCAATACGCTTGACTTTCTCTGGCATCTGCATATAATCGATCGCAGCATCTTTGCCGATGTTTTCAAGCTCACCCTCGCCCCAGCTGTGATCTATTTTCCTCCTGCCAGCCCTTACACTGAAGTATCTGCCGAACAATTTTGCGATAGGATCCTCAACCGCCAACTCCCCGCCGACAAATTGCCCCTCAGCTAAGACAACCCCATATTTCTTGGCCAAAGACACAGCAACACGATTACTTAGGTTCATGGCTAAACCGTAAACTTCAGCAGGATTCTTACCCCGAATCACCGGCACATGAACAATCCAACTCCTAGATGTATGTCTAACTTTAACGCCCTGCTCCAAACCTAAAAGAGCGGTCCAATTCTGCATCTCCACAGCCTTAAACTGTCCATCAGGATAGCGCCCCTCACCAAGAATCGTAAACGCCACCTGACATTTATCTAGCCTGTGTAGTTCGCCTGGGAAGACTCTGCCCTCACATGACTTGAGGAGATTTGAGCCCTCAGTTGTTAAGGCGTAGAAGGCGGCGTTGCTTCGTTTTTCTTGATAGATCAGGCCTGCTTTTTGCAGTTTGCCGACGTAGTACCAGACGTGGCTGCGGCTTAACCCCAAGATTCTGCCTGCTTGGGTAGGGTAATCGCCAGCATAAATCCGCTTCATCAAGGGCAACACCCATGTGCGGACTTTATCGCTATCAAACTGCACAAAGCCTTTAGCTTGATGTCTAGTTGTACTTTGAGCATTTTCAGTGCCGACTTTTGTACTTTGATCTTCAGCCAAAAAATTAAGCCCCCGCCAAGTTCGATATAGCAACATTTAGTTTCGCTTTGATTTCTTCCTCAAAATCGTCAACAGAAAGCGATAAGTCATCTAAGGCGCTGTAGAGTGTCTTATGTTCCTCCCATAGTAGTCGGTTTTCTTTTTCTAAAACTGCGATTCTCTCTTCATAGGTTAGCAGGATGCGCTGGACTTCTTGGAGCACATCTGATTTAATTCTCTCTCTTATTGAGTTGTCGCCACCCTGGATCATTGCCGGTTGCCTCCAAAACGTCTGCGCTCAAGATATCCACGCCCGGGACAAGAGCCACCGCCATGAGTGCAATGCCTATTAGCAAAACCGTACCGTTTACATGAAATATCGGTTCCATCTGGGAGCTGCAATTTTGCGAATTTGCAGAAATACAAGTCCTTAGAACAACTATCGATTACTGCACAATCTTTTGATGAAGGATTACTTATGCAAGGGTAATATCCCAGAAGACACGGAGGCTTAAACGAATTAGCTACTGAACCCATTAATGGCTGTCTCCTCGGGGCTGAAACTTTGAGCAGGCATCGCTTGAAGCTAACCGATTAATTGCCCAGCGTCGTTGGTTTGATGGCTCAGAGCAGCGGCCACACCAAAAAACGCAATCAATACACTGAGGAGCTTTACCGGAATAATCACTTGAAATCTTAGAGCGCGCGCTAAGTAAGAAAATACTAAAAAAAGAGAGAGGAGAATTTGGAGAATTCAGTATAAATGTGGATGTACAATG
>JAEAME010001097.1_pt1 | contig 20975 bp, 13 predicted proteins | sample 8958731 | NCBI WGS metagenome assembly JAEAME01 (sample SAMN16933194, study PRJNA681113) | bioreactor sludge metagenome | isolation source: anerobic bioreactor sludge (Control) | place: India:Bengaluru | collected 2018-10-24 | reverse complement strand
GGTCAGCATCGGTTCATTGCGATTGGTTAAAATAATAATTGAAAACTTTTGTTCTGGATAACGCTGAATGATGGTCGCAAAGCCACAGCTCTGGCCGGTGTGATGCATTCGTGTTATCCCGCGATACTCATCGATGCGCCAGCCGAAACCGTAATCCAGTTGGGTGCCATCTTTTAAAATTCCTGGCGTGATTGCCTGCTGAAATGTTTCATAGCGAACTAATTTGTCGGTGTATAAAGCCTGATCCCATTTAAAAAGATCATCTATTGAAGAATAAATTCCGCCGTCGCCCAGTACAGCGCTGGTCAGGCTCTGATCTTTGAAAACCAATTTGCCACCTTCGTCAGCATAGCCATAAGCGCGATGATTGACTTCTGAAATGCCATTTTCAAAAGCGACGGTATTACTCATGCTGAGCGGTTTGAAAATATTATCGTTCAAAAATCGGGCAAAGGATTGGCCGCTAATTTTTTCCACGATCATCGCCAGCACGGCATAACCGGAGTTGCTGTAACGATAATTCGTTCCTGCTGGAAAATAGGTCGAATCCTGTTCCGTCATCATGCGGAGGACATCTTTATCCAGCACCTGAATTGTTGCGGTATCGGGAATGAGGGATTCATAATCGAGTAAGCCAGAGGTGTGATTCAGCAGATGGCGAATGGTGATCGCTTTGCCATAGTCGGGGAAATCTGGAAATATCGTCGTCAGGGTTTGATCGTAGGAAAGCTTGCCCCGCTCCTGAAGCATCATAATGCACATGGCAGTGAACTGTTTGGTGAACGAGGCGAGCCGAAAGTTTGTTTGAGTTTCGACTGAAATTTTCTTTTCGACTGCTGCCAAACCATAAGTTTTTTTCAGAATAGGCTGTCCATTTTTAATGATCATCAGCGCCGCGCCGGGAGCGTTATTGCCGGAATAGATTGAGAAAAGTTGATCAATTTCGGTTGTCTTCTTCAAACTACAGCTTAAACACAAGAGCAAAATTAGACTAATCATGTCGTAACATTTTTGATCCTTGAAATTCATTCAAGCTTCTCCTCTTCCAGAAATACATTTTTAAATCTTATGACTGAATTCCAATTTTAAAAGTTAAACGATTTCACATCATCATCTTCAAAAAGCTGTCTTCGCGCCTGCTCATGATTTTGAGGCGAACCAATGACGACCAGAGAGCAAGTCATCATGTTGCCACTTTTTTCCTGTTTAAAACTTTTGACAGATAATCCATTGCACTGAAACAGTTTTTGTAACTCGACTGCCTTATCATATTTCGAGCCACAAACTATTTCGTAGGATCGCGTCTCACGAGCGCGGTCGATGATGTTCTCAAAACTGGGAAACAGCCAGAGAACCGCCATAATAATAATAGCAGCTACGCCAGAAATGACATATTTGCCTGCCCCGATTCCCATGCCAACAGCCGCAGTCAACCAGATCATTGCTGCCGTGGTAAGCCCAACGACCCGCCCCTTTTCTCTCAAAATAACTCCCGCGCCTAGAAAACCGATCCCGCTGACAATATTTGCAGCGATTCTTGGATCATTGTCACCGCCAATTTTGAAAGACAGCATCGTGAACAGCGTGGCGCCAACACAGATGAAAGTGATCGTACGACACCCGGCCGTTTTATCTCGATATTCACGTTCGGCACCAATGAGCGCTCCAATCAGAACTGAAAGGAGTAATTTGATGATGTCTGCAGCTGTATTCATAAAGCACCTTCCAATAATAGAATTAAATTTAATTCAGAATCTCTTGACAAGGAAATTCTCTCCCACATTCTCTTTGAAAGCCAGCTTATAAAATATCTTTGATAAGCAATTTCCCTGTCCGAATCTTTCGATTGGCTTGCTCTAACTTTTCCCGACTTGAAACCACACATACTGCGCTCTTTTTTAAATTGGCGGCGAGGAATTCATACGTTGCCCGTGTCACTTCTTTTGCTGTTGCTGATAAGATTTGATTGAACAGCCGCTCTCTAAAATCCGGCGTTTGACCGGTCAGGTAACGATGCAGCGCTTTCTTGGCAGCGTTTTTCGGACGAATTGGCTCTTCATAATTTTTTGCCGTTCCGATGATTGCGCGATCCACGTCGGTCTGTGCCCAATTCGCTTTATCAACGTATTTCAGGACATCGGCAAACACCTGAAGCGTCCGAGCCACATGCGGATCACGATAGGAGCCCAATTCTATTTCTCGATCCAGGCTATCATAACTGCACCAGGCGCCGTAAGCATTGCCTTTAAATCGAATTTCATTTAACATATATTCCAGCGAAATGATGCGGGTTCCCAACTGCAAGAGCATCGCATCGTGATGAGAAATATGCAATGCCGGAATAATTTGAGCGCAGTAAGCCACCTGCATGGGACCGGCCAGTCCCTCCCGCGGCGGTTGGTCATAAGGTACAAAATCCAAAGGTGCAGATAGAATCGGCTGAACCTTCATTTGACCGATCCATTCTGTAAGATATTGCTGAACGATTTTTATCATCGGAGCTGAGCCAGTGAAGCTAATCGTTAAGCGTTTGGGATTGAGGATGAAATCCCGTATCGCTTCGATCTTTCCCATCAATTCGCTATTTAATGTATCATATCTATTAGTAAAATTATCCGTCAATACTAATTGGGGCAAGCCATTGACTGTTTCAGCCAGAAATGCCTCTGTAGTGAGTCCCCTGGCAGCATGGCGGCTTGCCGTTGATGAGCCATCGTGAACCAATTCAGTGCGATACCTCGCCTGCGCCTGAATCAAAATATCCCACAGGCGATCTTTATCGTGGGGATCGACTGCAAAGATCAAATCATGCAATAAACTGAGCGCTGGCTCGATTTGCTCATCCAGCGTTTTCAAACTGAATCGCAAGCCCCAAATCGATCGATTCGGATCAGTAGCATGAGTGGTGAAATATGGCCAACAGCCAATTCCGCCAGTAGATGCGGAAATCCGATTGGCGATTTGTTCATAGCTCATTCCGGCGGCGCCCATTTTTTGAATCGCATCAGCATAGCAGGGCAAAAATTGCCATAATTCTTTTGATAATCCTTTGAGATTAAAATCCAGGTACAGATAATTCACGCCATTTGAAAAAACATCATTAACGAGAAGTGCCACATCACTCTTTAGCTTTTCAATCGTGGTTGGAATATGCTTCGGTTTGCGCGGAAGGTTGGTCACTTTCAATTGCGGCAGCGTAGCCAGTGCCTCTGGCGAGTTGGGCGTGCCAGAATCCTTTTCCAATTTTTTCGCTTCGGCGGCGATCTTTTTTAATTGTTGATCATCGAATTGCGTTCGAATTTTTTTCATTCGTTTGGCAAAAATTGAATCGTACTTCGCTTGCCACTTTTTATCCGGTTGGAGCACAAAAGTCAACCGATGATTATTTTCTAATAATCGCTGTTGAATAAGTCGGTTGAATATTCTGGGATCCGCTTGATACTGATTTTTGCAGTTCTCCAAATAATCATTCATGCGAACGAACGTCAGCGGATCAGCGCCATAGATCCAGGCATCCATCACCCGATCCATCAAGTGCAGCGGATGTGAGGGCAAAATTTCTCGGTAATGATAAGCTGCCTGTTGAAAAGCAGCTTCCACTCGATCATTACTAATATGAGTTTCAGCCAGATTCTTCAGTGATGTGAAAACCAGGTTTTCAAATTGATCGACGCGGTCTGGCTCTGCGCCTTTCAAACCGATGCTGAACACCGTCTCCAATCCCACTGATCTAAAGCCAGAGTAAATGAGGTCCTGTCCCAGCTTCGATTCAATAATCGCTTTTTTTAGCGGCGCAGCTTCATTGCCCAGCAGGATGTTGCTCAAAATGTAAAGGCTGGCGACATCAATTACGTCTGTGCCGCGTCCCACCAGCCAGTTGATCACCAAATAAGTTTTTGCTTCAAACGATTCATCTTTTCCAATCGGGTAAAAATCAATCATCTTTTTTGGCTGATTCCATCGAGGCTGTGGGGCAATTTTAGGCTGAATATTTCGACGATCAAACGCCCCGAGTTTCTCTTTAAGAAATTCTAAATATTCTTCGGTTGGAATGTCGCCATAAAGAAATAGAAAAGCATTGCTGGGGTGATAGTAATTTTCATAAAAATTTTTGAAATCATCAAAAGTCAAATCCGGGATACTTTCCGGATCGCCGCCGGATTCTCTGCCATAGACCGAATCAGGGAACAGCGCCCGACTCATCTCCCGATACAGTCTCGATTCTGGGTCTGAGAAACTGCCCTTCATTTCATTATATACGACGCCATTGATGGTCAAATCGCCAATGGGATTTTTGGGATCTATTGGCATGAAATGGTGAGCTTCCCGTTTGAAGGTTTGCTCGGTCAATAGCGGATAAAAAACTGCATCGAAATACACTTCAGCCAGATTGAAGAGATCCTGTTTGACATTGCTGGCGACCGGGTAGTAGGTACAATCCCAGCCAGTCATGGCATTGATAAAAGTTGCCATGCTCATTTTGACCATTTCAAAAAAAGGATCGCGAACCGGAAATTTTTTGGAGCCACTTAAAACGGCGTGTTCCATAATGTGCGGAACACCGGTGTTGTCTGGCGGCGGCGTGGGAAAATTAATTGAAAAAAGATTTTCAGCATCATTTGCATAAAGATGTAAAATTCGGGCGCCGCTTGTTATATGCTCAATTTGGATGGCGATCATATTTAAATCATGAAGCGCGGTGATCGTCTTCACCAAAAATCCATCGATCTGATCATTTACTTTGAATTTAACTTTTAATTTGGTCATCACCCGGTCTCCTGTATGAAAATTCTATTTTATCTCAATGCTAAATTTTGACAGCGTCCGTTCGTCTGGGATACCGTTTTTATCATAGCCACGTAGTTTATAATATTTGTCCAGCATTTTTTCAAGCGGAACGGTTCGCTGTTGGGGATCATTTTTTCTGCCCTCTGTTAAAAATCGATCCGGCAGGGTATCGTCTTTGCGCGAGATTTCCTCCCGAGTATTCATATAACGTTCCAGCGTATGAATGCGATGTCCCGCGGCTAATAATTTTTTGGGGGATATATCTATGCCAGTAATCGATTCATATAATTGGCTGAATAAACTGACATCCATAAATTTCATTGCCAGATCAGGTAGATTTTGCATAAAAAATCCCAATATCGGAACCGGCGTGTATTTCACGATCGGCGGCTCCATTAGAAACGCCCAGCTTGTAAATAGGCAAATATGCAGAGAATTGACTGCGTTATATATTGCCTCAAATAGATGAACAAATTTAGCACGAGCCCGGATTGAATAGGGATTTAGATAACCCAGGAACACCTCCAGCGCGAAAGTGGTGGCTGAAAGATGACAGGGTCCGCGATTCGCTACGGCAAAAGAAAGTCCCTGCCCCCATGAGCCGCGTGGATCATAAGCCGGCAATTCCATCCCTTTCACCTGAATGGCAAATTCTTTTCCCCCATACTTTTCGGATAGCCAGCGCGTTCCGTTTGCCAACTCATTGCCCAGATTGCGACGATAAGCGATGTCTTCGATAGCCTCATTTATTTTTTCTGCTGATCCAAATTTCAGATCAGTTTTGATCAAATCTTTTTCTCCCGCTTCCATAGCATAAGCAAGAGTGACGCCAGTAGAAATGGTATCCAGACCCAATTTGCTGCACTGATCATTCCATTGCTGGATCAAATCAGTATCAAAAATTCCCAGATTAGGTCCGAGCATGGCAGTGGTTTCGTATTCTGGAATTTTGTGAACGCTGCCGTGCGAGTAAGTTCCTTTATGACCGCATAAGATCGAACAAGGAATACAGGTGCTGGGCTTCGTGTGATATTTGGCTTGCGAGGCTTCGCCGGTAACATTATCCAGTAGCTCGTGATCTCCATATCTGAAATTTTCGACTGGCACGATATTCCCCTTCTGGCAAAACATGAAATTGGATGCCGTGCCGTAAAGGCGATAGAGCTTGCCAGTGATAATATTGTTATTAATTTGCTTGATCGCTTTCTTTTGGACCTTTTGAAATACAGATGGATTTTTCGGAACAATTTTATAGGTGCCGCCATGAGCCACAACGGCTTTTAAATTTTTTGCTCCGAATACCGCACCAATTCCGCCTCGCCCAAAGAACCGATCGCCAGACCGAACATTAGCGAACAGCACTTTATTCTCCCCGGCTGGGCCGATCACCAACGCTCCGTCTTTTTTGTTCAAGCCTAAAGCCTGCTGCGTTTCTTCTGTATCTTTGCCCCAGAGCTGTTCCGCATTTTCAAATTTGACGCCAGTCGCATCGATGATCATGCAAATTGGCTGGCTCGCTTTGCCGCTGATCAACAGTCCATCGTAGCCAGCCGTTTTAAGTGCCATGCCGAACGGACCGCCGCAGGATGAAGACACCATAATTCCAGTGAGGGGTGATTTGGTGATCGCAGCAAAACGCCCACTACAGGGCGCGCCAGTACACATCAATACGCCCATCATCAAAGCGATGATATTTTCTTCCCCCAGCGGATCAATGCCCGGTTTTAATCGTTCGTAGAGCAGTTTCAATCCCAAGCCCTTTCCTCCCAGGTAGAGCCTGCGATCTTCTTCGGTGATTTTAGATTCAGTTACTTGTTTTTTAGAAAGATTGATTTCAAGAATTCGGTTACTGGTGCCGATAATTTCTGTCAAACTTACTCCTTTTGCTTCAAAGAAACAGGTTATTGACCGGTCACTGTGAGTGACCGGTCAATGATCATTTATTCCAGCATTCCCTCCTTCCAACGATACTTACAACAGCGTCTGCTCTAATTCCATCCTCGCTTTCGGCGGCAGTTCACGATAATCGCGGATCTGGTAGCGGCACTTATTGATATCCATGATTACGATCAAGCCGCTTTCTCGAATGGCAACGTTCTCTTTAACATCCTGCACCATGAAAGTTTTCTCGCCCTTGTCGGTCACAACCTCCCACTGATCTACGCCATACTTCGAGGTGATTTTTTTTATGTCAATAATTTCTGGGCAAAAATATCTAAATTGGATTTCCTTTTCAACCAGGGATCGTTGTTGAAGCGACAGATCTTTCATGTGTTGGATAATTCCGATTTCCTCGACTTCTGAATCTTTCCGCGTGAAAATGGCGATATAAGATTCGGGTTTCGAGAGAGGGAATAAAGCGTTACATTCTACTTGCTCATAAATTTTGTCGTCATTAAATCTCAATTTAAGGAAGCCATTTACTGCCGGCTCAAATGTCAGCTCATCGGGGTTCAACAGTTTCATAATCTATCCATTCACTGCTACAATTTTCGATAGTTCTTTCTGAACAGCGACAAGGTTATAAAAGATTCCTTTCTTTTCCATCAGCTCTTTGTGCGTGCCGATTTCTGCTAGCTTGCCGTCTTCGATGACAAACAGTCGGTCGCAATTGCGTAATGTAGAAAGCCGATGGGCAATAGCAATTGTTGTCCGCCCTTTGGTTAAATTACGAAGCGCTTCCTGAATTTTCTTTTCGGTTTCAGTATCCAGGGACGAGGTCGCTTCATCAAGAATGAGTATTCGTGGATCTCTCAAAATAGCTCTGGCAATGGCGATGCGTTGCTTTTCGCCGCCAGATAGTTTGTTGCCGCGCTCACCCACCTCGGTATCATAGCCATCGGGCTTTTTCGAGATGAACTCATGAGCGTAAGCTGCCGTGGCTGCTTCAATGATTTCCTCGGTAGTGGCATCAGGCCGGGCATAAGCAATATTTTCAAAGATGGTGCCGTTGAATAAAAATGTTTCCTGCAAAACCACGCCAATCTGCTGTCTCAAATCATGATATTTAATCACTCTCAAATTTTTTCCGTCCACCAGAATTTCGCCTTTATTGACATCGTAAAGCCGGCAGACCAGGTTGATGATGGTGCTCTTTCCCGCTCCGCTTTTTCCAACCAATCCGATAATCTCATTGGAAGCTATGCAGACACTGAAATCCTTAATTACCGTCTTGAATGGATCGTATCCAAAAGTCACATTTTTAAATTCTATCGCTCCTTCTATGTCAGGCATTGCGACGGCATCCGGGGCATCCTTGATTTGAGTCTCGGTATCAATCACATCGAATACGCGTTCAGCAGCACTGAGTGAACTGGTGATTAACTGGATCATTCGAATGAGAAAGAACACGGGTCGATAAAACATGGCTAAATATCCTGAGTAAGCAACCACATCACCAAGTGTCATGCTGCCGCCGACCACGAATCTTCCGCCCAGGAACCAGATTAAAATCGATCCAAACATAATTAAAAACTGAAACATTGGGGAATAAAGACTCCATTTGACCTCGAGCTCTATTCCTGCATCTTTGAATGCAACGCTTTTCCTGTCAAATTTTTTAATTTCCTCATTTTCCTGTCCAAATGCTTTGATCACCCGAATGCCAGACAAAGAATCATTGATCAGGGCGCTCAATCGGGAGCGACGATGGTAGAACCTTCGGAAGTATAAAAAGATTTTAAAATAGATCTTCTTTAGAAAGAGAACTGTTGCAACAATTGGAATGAACACAAACAGGGTAAGCTGCCAGCTAAGGATGAACAGAAAAACGCCAACTCCCACAAGAATAAACAAGCTTTCCAGCGTGAGGGGAATGAAATCGACTAAAAAATGTTGCAGCTCACGAGTATCCTGGTTGACCCGTGCCATGAGCGCGCCAGTCTGATATTTATCAAAAAAAGCTAGCGATAATTCCTGAAGTTTTTCATATATTGCCGCTCTGACGTCGTAAACTGTTTTGTGTCCCACTATGCCAGTCAGTCGCAGATGCAGACTACTGAACACGCTCTGTCCCGCATAGGCTAATAGCAGTGCGATTGCAGCCAGGGGAATCCAGTGAGCATATTCAAACACTCCTGATTGAGGATTGGGTTTGAGAATTACATCGATGAAAAGCTTGCTAACATATGGCGTTATCAAGCCAAACCCAGTGCCAGCGATCAGCAATAAAAAAATAAAAAACAATTGTACTTTGTAAGGACGAATAAACAGTAAAATTCTTTTGAGTGTTTTCCATCTTTCGGTACAGCGGGGGCATTTGTTCAAATCTTCTGGAATAGGAAAACCACAATGCTCACAAATTTTTTTATCATGTTCAGTTCTTTCGCGCTCGATTGCTTTGCCGTCGAGCAATGTTTTTATATCTTCGACAGCCCAGGCAAAATCAGCATTTTTGGCAGCAGTATAATGAATCAGGCGAAGGGATTGATCATTTGCTTTTATCTCTACTACACCACTGCCAGTGAGGTTTATTGTCTCAATACTGCTGATGTCTGTCAGGTTGTGCAAAGAGAGCAGCGAAGCCGTACCATTTTCTATCGAAAAGGTTACCAGCTTTTCATCCGTTGCCACCAGCCATTCCTCACCAAAAACAAACTGCCTGGTCAGGTCAGAGGCTACTGCGACTTGAACGGTTTGGTCCGGAGCATATTTTTTAAGTTGAATCAGAATGGGTTCGGGTAGAGGCGCTATTTCCATAAAGGATTTTTGTATTTGAATTTTTTATAGATATCAATCACTAACACACCATGCAAATTAAAATGGAGAAAGCGAACTGAGTTTAAGCGTGCCCTAATAATACAATATTTACAATCAAATGTCAAGTGAAATTAATTTTCATGTCAGTTACTCAATAGCATGGTTTAAAAATTTTTAAAAATCAAAAAAAATGATTGCTATTTTGATTTATATGTTGTATATTGACGCCGTTAAATAATTGTACACTTTTTTCTGCCTTTCTGTTGTTTGTGATAAGGCTTGTTTAAGACAACATTGGTAAAACAAGATAGAGGTCGGGGAGAATAGTGGAGTAAAGCTATTCAAAACGATTTTTTTTGCCTGAAACAGAAGAGAACAAGTTGTACGAAACAGATATATTTTTTGCAAAGGAACTGCTTAATGGAAACAGGAACTGTGAAATGGTTTAACAGCTCTAAAGGTTTTGGCTTTATTACCAGAGAACAAGGCGACGATGTTTTTGTTCATTTCAAATCAATCGTTGGCGAAGGTTACAAAACATTAGAGGAAGGCGACCAGGTTCAGTTTGAAGTTGGACAGGGTCCCAAGGGACTACAAGCGAACAACGTCACAAAACTATAAGTTTTGACTGAATGCAAAAAACCCCGACCAGAAATGATCGGGGTTTTTCATTTAAATGGGGATCGATTTCCAAAAGTTGCCAATTATATCCTGAAAGGATTAATAAAAAATTGCCTCAAAAAAACTTCATAACGATTTCTAGTAGTTTCTGAGTTAGCGATTAACATCCCGATAATTCATGGCGTTTATCTTGAATGCCTTTTATTTCAGATTGAAAAGTTCTTTCAGCTCCGCTTTTTGGGGCGGCTTTGTGAGAAGGCTTACAATAACCAATGCCGCGACTGAAACGATAAAAGCGGGATAGATTAACGGTACACCAAAGGGATCGCCATTGGGATCGCCGACGGGTATCATAATCGAAGGCCAGATAAAGCCAACTACATATAATCCCAATGCCACTACAGATCCGCTAATGATCGATGCCAGCCCGCCTGCTTTTGTCGCTCGCTTCCAGGATAGCGCGGCAAGTAATGCCGGAGTGATTCCCACACCGTAAATGGTGTAAGCAAAATAGCTCATTTCCAATACTGATTTCAATTTTGTACAAAGCAAATAGGCAACCACGCCAATTACCACAATAAAAATTTTTTGCAGGGCAACCATCTTCTTTTGCTCGGCTTTGGGATTGATGAATTGCTGATAAATATCTCGCATGATATTGGTTGTTGGGGATAAGAGATAATTCATGCCGGTTGAAATGACCACAGCGCAAGCCGCTCCGATTAGCAGGATGCCAACATACGGCGGCACCAGGCTTTTTGCCGCTTGAATAACGATGGAAGCTGGGTCAATTCCATTCACTTTGTCGCCATCCAGAAAAGTTTTAATTTGAGGCCAGAATTTCGCAGCGGCAAAAACGGCTATTACAACCACGACCGTTTCCACAAAGATCGTTCCGATAATCCAGAGCGACACAGCTGATCGGGCATCCCTTGGTGTTTTGGCGCTGTAAAATTTCTGGTACATGCTCTGTACACCCATCAACAGCAGCATGGTCGCCAGAAAGTAGCTAATGGCTTTTAATATCGGAAATTCGACAAATTGAGGGTTGATAACTGTCAAATGATCGGGCGGAAGAAGCTGCATGGCTGCTCCGCCACCAGCGTTATAAACTACTATCGGCGTGGCGATCAGGCAAGCTAAAAAGATGATAATTCCGTTGGGAAGATCAGTGTAAGCGACAGCGATCATGCCAGCCGTAGCTGTGAAAATGATCACAAACATTGCTGCCAGAAATTGTCCAGTCTCGACTGAAATCTGATGATCGGAGATGACATTCAAAATATAGCCGCCAGCTTTAAATTGATAGCTAACAATAGCGGTGAAACTGATAATCAGGGCAATGGCGCCAAACAAGCGAGCAAATTTTCCATAGCGAACCTCGAGGATGTCCCCAATGGTGTATTTTCCGAACGTCCGAATTTTAGCAGCCAGAAAATAGATCACGAGAATCCCAAACCAGGCGCCTGCCGGCAGCCACAGTGCACTCCAACCTGCCTTAGCAGCAAATTCAGCCCCGGCGATAAATGTTCCTGATCCGATCCAGGTACAAATCAGCGTAAAAACCATCACCTTTACGCTGAGCGACCTTCCAGCCACCATCATATCATCCTGATCTTTCACTTTCTTAGAACGAATAAAATTGAATCCCATCAGGATGATAATGTAAGATAGGATGATAAATAGCCAGCGCATTTTTTCATTAAAGACAATTCCGTTTAACACCCAGCCCACTAAACCAGCGCCGATCAATGCAATTAACAACGCCTCCAGCCAGTCGTAAATGCTGTGGGGTTTTAATTTTTGAAAATATTTTACCGAGATAAAAGAAGCTATCCAGATGATTAAAAAGATAAGTGCGTGATTGGTCGAAATTTCCATTTTTCCTCCATCAGGTCATTATTTCTTCCAGCCGACGATAAAACTACAATAGATTTTTTATTTATTTCTGATTCCCTTGGAACTATTGAACCATTTTAATTTTCTCTGGCGGCTCCCAAAATGAGCAAAATATTTCACCAAATTCCATCCTTCAAATACTTATCAATCGCCATTGCCGCCTTTTTTCCGGCGCCCATTGCCAGAATCACTGTCGCCGCGCCAGTGACAATATCTCCGCCAGCGAACACGCCTTTCTTGCTGGTCTTGCCCGTCTCAGAATCGGCTACGATATTTCCCCACTTCGTTAATTCCAGATCAGAAGTGCTTTTCGTCAATAAAGGATTCGGTCCCTGGCCAATGGCTGAAATCACCACTTCCACTGGCAGGATAAATTCCGAGCCTTTGATGGGAACAGGTCTTCTTCGGCCTGAAGCATCAGGCTCGCCCAATTCCATTCGGATACATTCGATGCCTTTCACCCAGCCTTTTGCATCGCCAATAATTCGAGTGGGATTGGTCAATAATTTTAATTCGATGCCTTCTTCTTCAGCATTACTAATTTCTTCGGCTCTGGCTGGCATCTCAGTCCGAGAGCGGCGATAAACCAGATAGACATGATCGGCGCCCAATCGTTTGGCGATCCTGGCGGCGTCCATTGCCACATTCCCACCGCCAACCACGGCAACATTGCTGGCGACTCGAACGGGCGTGTCGTATTCAGGAAAGAGATACGATTTCATCAGATTATTTCGAGTGAGAAATTCATTGGCAGAATACACGCCGTTCAAATTTTCGCCTGGGACACCGAGGAAGTAAGGCAAGCCAGCGCCTGTTCCAACGAATACGGCATCATAGTTATCATTCAGCAATTCATCAATAGTGAGTGATTTTCCGATAATCATGTTGGGTTCGATTTCAGCGCCCAGCTTGCGTACATAATCTACCTCAATTTGAACGATACTTTTGGGCAGACGAAATTCGGGAATGCCATAAACCAAAACGCCGCCAGCTTTATGAAGCGCTTCAAAAATCGTCACGTCATGTCCCATTTTTGCCAGATCGCCAGCGACGGTCAAGCCTGCCGGTCCTGCTCCGATAACAGCAACTTTCTTCCCAGTTTTCGGTGGCGGATTGGGAACACGAATATCGCCCTGCGTAAATTCATAATCGGCAGCAAATCGTTCCAACCTGCCAATAGCAATAGGCTGACCTTTCTTTGCCAACACACAGACTTTTTCGCATTGATCTTCCTGGGGACAGACTCTGCCACAAATGGCTGGCAGATTATTCTTCTCTTTGATTTTGTGAATAGCGCCCATGAAATCGCCTTCTTTAATTTTGGCGATAAAAGCAGGGATATCGATTTCAACAGTGCAGCCACTGACGCACGGCTGTTTCTTGCATTGCAGGCAGCGGGCTGCTTCCCGCCGAGCCTGCTCACGAGTGTAGCCCAGCGCCACTTCGTTAAAATTTTGAATGCGAATTTTCGGCTCTTGCATGGGCATCGGCTCTCGGACTTTCACTTTGCGGAGCGCCTCTTCTTCCTCCCACAGCTTGCACTGGTGATGCCACAATGCCCGCCGTTCTTCCCGCTCATACATCTGCTGGCGCAGCACCAGCTCATCGAATTTCACCTGATGCGCATCGAACTCAGGTCCATCGACGCAGACAAATTTCACCTCATCGCCGATCGTGGCACGGCAGCCACCGCACATGCCTGTTCCATCGACCATGATCGAATTCAAGCTGACGATGGTTTTAATATGATGAGAACGAGTGACTTCGGAGACTGCCCGCATCATGATCACAGGCCCGATGGCAATCACTTCATCGATGGGCGTTTTCGCTTCGATCAGTCGTTTCAATTCATCAGTGACAAAACCATGTCGGCCATAGGTGCCATCATCTGTAGTCACAAACAATTGGTCGCTGGCGGCTTTCATTTCATCTTCCAGAATCAACATCTCTTTGGTTCGAGCGCCGATGATGGAAATGACATTATTGCCAATTTCATGCAGCGCTTTGGCGATAGGAAGTACCGGAGCAATACCCACGCCGCCGCCGATACAGACGATAGTTCCAAATTTTTCGATGTGGCTGGCTTTGCCCAGCGGGCCCACCACATCGAGAATGACTTCGCCTTGCTGAAATTTATCGAGCTTGCGAGTCGAAGTGCCAACGACTTGAAAGATGACCGTGATCGTTCCTTTTTCTCGGTCATGTTCGGCGACGGTTAAAGGAATTCGCTCCGCATAATCATCGGCTCGCAGTACGACGAACTGGCCTGCTTTGACCCGATTGGCTATTTCTGGGGTATATAATTTAAAAAGCGTTAGCGATGGGGCTAATTGCTTTCGTTCTACAATTTCATTATGTTTATAGTCGCTCACGATTGTTCCTCGCTCCTGAGTGATTTTGTGGTTAAGTTAGTCGAGTAAAGTGAATTGCTTTTTTTGACAAGCGCGATTATGCACGCGGTTTCTTTTCCTTCACTGGAAATTTTATGATAAAGGTCGTGCCCTCATTTACTTTGCTCCTCACTTCGATCCGACCAAAATGGGATTCAACAATTTTTTTTACGATGGAAAGTCCCAATCCTGTTCCTGTAATATATCGGGTCTCAGGACGGGAAACCCGATAGAAATCATCAAAAATCTGGGACAGATCTTCTTTATCAATGCCGATTCCAGTATCAGCCACTTCAATTTTCAGACAGCCGTTTTTTGGCTCGACACTGACTTCTACTTTTCCCTGTTCAACATTGTATTTGATCGCATTGGAAATTAAATTAGAGAACAACTGTTCTATCTCGGATCGATCGGCTTCGATGGACGGACAGGATTTGGGCAGATTCACGTTGATTTCAATCACCCTGGTTTTCGCCTGGGTTTCAAATAATTCAACTGTACTGGCAATGATTTCAGTGACATCCAGCAGTTCTTTTTTTCTGACGACTCGCTGAGATTCTAATCGAGAAATCTGCAAAAGATCATTGACCAGATCGAGCAATGAATGCGCCCGCTGTTTGGCTCGCTCTAACATCTGTTTATTAAATTCAGGATTATTGCCCGCAGCGCCCGTGAGATAGGCCGTTAAAAATCCTTCGATGGCAGAAAGCGGCGCCCGCAGCTCATGGGCGACCATGGAAACGAATTGAGATTTGATGCGGTCGATCTCTTTTAATTTAGTGATGTCCATCAAAATGGCAACCACGCCTAACATCTCGCCGTCTTCATCTCGAACCACGGAAACGTTTGCCATGAGCGTATGCGGCGCTGGTTCTTTTACTTCGATCTCCTCAGAAATCGTCGTGTATTTTGAAGCATGAGGATCTATAGCTTTATTTATAACTTCGAATAAATGATGCTGGGGAAAAATCTCATTTATATTTTTGCCGTGTTCGGGATCACCATGCAGGTTCAACATTTTAATCGCTGTCGGATTCCAAAGCACCAATTGCTGATCCCGATTGATCACCAATACTCCATCAGCCATTGAGTTGACGATAGTGTGCAGTCGGGATTTTTCATTGGCAATTTCCAATAAGCGCCGATCCCGCTCTTCCATCAAATGCTGAGCCTGGCGTTGCAGCTTTTGTCTTTCGGCTCCCCGATTCACTACGGCTAAAAGCTGATCGGGTGAAAATGGCTTGGGGATATAATCGTAAGCGCCATGCTTCATCGCTTCAACAGCCGTTTCAATCGTGGCATAGCCAGTGACGACGATGATAATAATGTCGATATTGAGCTTTTTGATCTCATCCATCAATTCCAGTCCGCCCATCACGGGCATCATGAGATCGACCAGCATTAGATCGTAGGTATTTTTCTGGAGCAATTCCAATCCTCGGTTACCATCTTCTGCCAGATCGACAGCATAGCCTTCGGATTCGAGAATGCGGCGACAGCCTTCCCTGAGACCTCGCTCGTCATCAACGACCAAAATTTTTGTCACATCACGATTCATCGTTATAATGTAAGTTTGAGTTTAAATTCCAAAAAAACAAAAATCGAAAAACAAATAAATTTAAAATATCAATTTTCAATGGTTAAATCCATCCACATCGGAATCCAAAGTTTGAAATTTGAATTTTCGGAAATTGGCATTTATTTGGAATTTGTGTTTTGGGCCTTGGAATTTTCTCCAGCTTTCTCCAACAACTGCTTCACTTTTTTTAAAAGCTGATCAGGCATCAGCGGCTTCTCCACATAATCATCGGTTTTCATCCAGTAGCCATCCAACTCCTGAGAGAAGCCAAAACCCGTCACTTCTGCCACTGATGTCATCATCAAAATCGGAATATTTTTATAAAGTGGATCAGCTTTGATTTGCTTCGCAAAGGAAAATCCTGCATCATGTTTTTCCATCATCAGGTCGAGCAAAATCAGCTCGGGCTGCTCAGTTTTCACTTTATCGACACCTTCTCTGGCAGAGAAGGCTGTGACAACTTCGTAGCCATTATTTTCAAGCACCGCTTTATTCAAATCAACAAAATCGACATCATTATCGACCAGCAAAATTTTTGTCTTTTTGCTCACGGGGGAACTCCTTCTTTTAGAGAGAAACGTGACCGTCACCTCCGAATGACGGTCACATTTTAGTCACATTTAAATATCTATTTTCATTTTGCCATTTAATTTTTCTTCACTATCTAAAATGGGCAAGGTCACGATAAAAGTGCTCCCTTTCCCCAATTCCGTTTCCACATCGATTTTGCCCTGGTGCCGCTCGATGATTCCATACGAGATTGCCAGCCCCAGGCCGGTGCCTTTTTCTTTGGTAGTGAAAAATGGATCAAACAGCTTGCCCATAACTTCTGGCGGGATCCCGGCGCCAGTATCTCGAATCTTTACAGTTATATGTCGGCTTGTTGTATCTGGCTCGGTGGAGACCGACAAATCCCCATTGCCGTTCATCGCCTGAGCAGCGTTTAAAATAATATTGAGAAAGACTTGCTTGAGCTGAGTACCGTCCGCATACGTTGATGGCAGATTTGGCGCAAACGCTTTTTGAATTTTAATATTATGAAATAAGGACTGATTCGTCACCAGGTTCAATACGTCTTCTAAAATTTGATTGATGTTGATAGCACCGGGTCGGATTTTCGTTTCTCTGGCGAAGCTCAGCAATCCTTGAACGATCTCCTTGGTCCGATTCGCTTCATCAATGATCATTTGCACATCCGCGCGCCGGGGGTCATCTTCGGACAATGATTTTAAAATAAGATGGGCAAAGATGGTGATTGATCCAAGAGGGTTGTTGATTTCATGGGCAACGCCAGCCGCCAATTGTCCTAACGAAGCAAGCTTCTCGGTTCGGATCAACGAAGCCTGGACTTTTTCCAACTCCAGATGAGAAGTTTGCAGTTCCTGATGCGATTGCTTTAGCTCATTATAAATTTTTCGGGTTCGCTCCAAAAGATAAGGCAGGCACATTTCGACCTCGGCCAATCCTTGTGCTACGGCAATCGCCTTGTCCCGACAACTGGGATAGCCACAGGCTCGGCAATCCAGATTGCGATCGGGCGGCGCTTTGTCCATGGCTTTTAAAATGGATTGGATTTCTTCTTCGCTCGGAATGTTGAGGTTCTGTTCCATCTGCTGAAAATCCCGATGCAGATCAATATCGCGGAAGCGTGACACCTCAACCAACGCCTCAGCAGCGCTCTGCCGGCTCATCTCGGCTTTGGTGTAGCGAGCCACAATTTGCCTTCGTCCCAGCACGTAAATTTCTTGATCGGCAAAGGGCCCATCGACGCAGCCTTCACAAAAAGTCAAATCTAAAAATTTCGCTTCAATATGGCCAGCGACCAATTGGTGCAGCGCCCGCAGCGAGCGAATCCTGCCGCCGGTCGCACTGATTTCATCCATTAACACATCGAGGCTTTCACCCATGCAGCGATATAATCCACCAATCACGGGAAATATTCTTGCCAGGTAGGGTCGGGGCCCATCAAAATTAGTCTCCTCCTGCGTCAGCCGATCGATTCCAGTTTCGTCAATGAGCTGCTTGGCTTCATGAAAAGTAATAACCTGATCGATAACGCCAGCGACTTCTGGATCATTCATTTCGCCCATTTGTGCCAGGCAGGCAGTGATATGAACCACCTTCCAATCGGAGCCTTTTAGTTTTCGAGCGATTCTCCCCACAGCGATCATCGGCGAGATAATATTCGCCAGGTTGGGGATCAATTCTGGTAAATATTTTTGGATGTAAAAAAACAGTGCGGGACAAAATGAAGAGATGATGGTCTTCCCTTTGTTTTGATGCAGCAACTCTCGATATTCTCGACCGATTAGCTCAGCGGCAAACGCCGACTCCCAAACTTCAGTAAAGCCGACCGTTTTAAGCGCTGTGATCAGTTGTCTTGGCGTCCCTTGATCCAATACTGCTGGAAAAGTTGGATCGAGAGAGGCGATGATTTTTTCGTGGTTTGCTAAAAATTCCTTGACCTGATAAAGCCCGCTGGTATAAAACAATGCGCTTTGTGGACAGGCTCTAATACAACTACCGCAGAGAATGCAGCGTTCATGGATAATTTTAATGTTCCCTTTTTCCCGCTTGATCGCTTTCGTTGGACAAATCTGGATGCAGCTATAACAACGACGACATTTGCGGGTAATTACATTTACTTGGCTCATGTTTTTTATCGAAGCTATTTATTGGTTTTGAATTATAATATCTTAAAAAGGATACTGGATATTTGATACTGGAAAATTTTCGAGAGTCGGGGGGCGATCCCTTTATAGATCGCAGGTTGCTATGCATAAAAGCTTTGCAATCCTTCTCCCCAATTACCTACTTTCGCGAATATACCACACTCAAAGTATCTTCTGCAACAACTAATTCCTCGTTGGTCGGAATGACCCAAACTTGTACCCGTGATTTTTTTTTGCTGATCAATTTTTCCTCGGCTTTGGCTTGTGTATTTTCAATCGGGTCAAGCTCAATGCCGAGAAAATTCAAACCTTCACAAGATTTTGTTCTCACTGAGGAAGATCTTTCACCGATTGATGCCGTAAATACCAACACATCTAATCCGCCCATGGCAGCGGCATAAGCGCCGATATATTTTTTTATTCGATAACAGAAAATATCAAACGCCACCTGGCTTGTTTCATCCGCAGTCGCTGAACCTTCCAGAATTTTTTCTACATCAGCAGAGTTTCCAGCCAGTCCCTTTAAACCACTTTCAGTGTTTAATATCCGGTCCATTTGATCAGCAGATAGTTTTTCGTTTCGCATTAAAAATAAAACAGCAGAACAGTCTATATCACCCGAACGGGTTCCCATCATCAAACCTTCTAATGGCGTGAATCCCATCGACGTATCGAGACATTTGCCAGCTTTGACCGCTGCCATGCTACAGCCATTGCCCAGATGACAGGTAATCATTTTTAGATCTTTGATTGGCTTGCCCATCAACTTCGCCGCTCGATTCGCTACGTAATAGTGGGATGTGCCGTGAAAACCGTAACGGCGGATTTTATATTTCTCATAATATTTGTAGGGAAGTCCGTACAAATAGGATGTTTTCGGCATGGTCTGGTGAAATGCGGTATCAAACACCGCCACTTCTGGAATCCCTGGCAATAGCTTTCGACAGGCTTGAATACCTTTAATTTGCGGTGGATTGTGTAGCGGCGCCAGTTGACTGCACTCCACAATTCGTTTCAAAACTTCATCGGTGATGAGTGTCGGCTGAGTAAAATATTCGCCGCCGTGAACCACCCGATGCCCGATGGCAAAAATCTCAGATAAATCTTTGATGACGCCCGTTGCTTTGCTTAGCAAGCCATCTAAAATTTGTTGAATCGCCTGCTCATGATCATTGATCGACTTATTAAATTTAACATGTCCCCCTTTGTTCTTCTGCTGCCAGATTTCTGAGTTTTCCTCGCCAAGGTGAGAAATATTCCCCCGCACCAGCCAATCCTTTGTGCTGCCATTGATGACCTGATACTTCACCGATGAACTGCCACAATTCAATACCAAAATTGTCATCCGAGTCGATTTTATTTTTTTCATCTTATCTAATTGCCTCTTAAATTATCCGATCTATATTTTTAGCATTCTAAAATATATTTTACTGATTCCATCCGCCTATCGCGGATGGAATCAGTTTTATAGAATCAAAAATTTTCAACCAACTCTCGTGTTGAAAAGAAAAAGCTAATTTCATAAGCCGCCGTCTCAGGCGCATCGGAGCCATGAACAATATTTTGTTCTTTGCTATCGGCATACATCTTCCGAATCGTCCCTTCCTCGGCTTTGGCAGGATCAGTGGCACCGATCATCTTGCGAAAATCCTCGATTGCATTTTCTTTCTCCAATACCATCGGCACACAATTTCCTGATGACATGAACGAGACCAGATCATAATAAAACGGACGCTGTTTATGAACCGCATAAAACTCACCCGCTGTTTTCGAGTTCAATTTCACCATCTTCAAAGCAATAATTTTAAATCCTTCCGCCTCGATTCGTTTGATCACTTTTCCAATCAGATTCTTTCTTACACAATCGGGTTTTAAAATGGCTAATGTTCGTTGAATCATATCCTTCTCCTTGATTTTTGGTTTTATTAAAATACCAATCTAAAATTCCAATCAACAAACACCAAAACGACAAATAAATCTCAAATTCAAATTGCCAAATTTCAAACGATTCAGAATTCGATTCATCAAACTTTATCATTGGGACTGCAATCGGAATTTAAAATTTGAGACTTGAAATTTATTTGGATTTTGTTCTTTGTTATTTGGAAATTATCGTTTCTATCGAAATTATTTTTTTATAATACACGCATACGCCTCATGATTATGAATACTCTCACACGTCTCCACTTCGACTTGATAGCTGATAATATTTTCCACCGGCTCTAATTTCAACGCCACATTCCGAACCACATCTTCCACAAACGTGGGATTGTCATACGATTGTTCGGTTACGTATTTTTCATCTTCTCTTTTCAATAACGAATAAAC
>JAEAME010001096.1_pt1 | contig 21004 bp, 15 predicted proteins | sample 8958731 | NCBI WGS metagenome assembly JAEAME01 (sample SAMN16933194, study PRJNA681113) | bioreactor sludge metagenome | isolation source: anerobic bioreactor sludge (Control) | place: India:Bengaluru | collected 2018-10-24 | reverse complement strand
TCCTTGATCTGGATCTGCTTCTGGTGCTTCTTGGCCTCGTGGTCCTTCTTGTGCTGTTCGTACAGGAACTTGCCGTAGTCGGTGATCTTGCAGACCGGCGGGTCGGCGCCCGGCGCGATCTCGACCAGGTCGAGGCCGCGGTCCCGGGCCATCTGGATGGCCTGGGCCGTCGGCAGGACCCCCAGGGCCTGGCGGTTCTCGTCGATGACCCGCACCTCGCGGGTGAGGATCATCTCGTTGATCCGGTGGGGCTTGGCCTTGGCGACCGCGGGGTAGAAACCGTGTCTCTTGAAAATGGGGGGGCCTCCTCTAGAAATTGACGGCCAGGCTCTTCTGGCGGACGAGCTCGAGGGCCCGCTCGAGGAAGCGGGCCAGGTCGACCTCGCCCTTGTCGCCCTGGCCGTGGACGCGCAGGGCGGCCGAGCCGCGCTCGACCTCCTTGTCGCCGACGACCAGGATGAGCGGGACCTTCTGGGTCTCCGCCTCGCGGATCTTCTTGCCGACCTTCTCCCGGCTCAAGTCGACGGCGGCCCGCAGCCCGGCGGTCCGCAGCCGCTCCTCGAGGGCCCGGGCATAGGCTTCGTGGCGCTCGGCGATGGGCAGGACGACGGCCTGGACGGGCGCCAGCCACAGGGGGAAGCTCCCGTTGTAATGCTCGACGAGGACGCCGAAGAAGCGCTCCAGCGAGCCGAGCAGGGCCCGGTGGACCATGTAGGGCCGGTGCTCCTGGCCGTCCTCGCCGATGTAGGTCATGCCGAACCGCTCGGACATGTTGAAGTCGAACTGGATGGTCGTGCACTGCCACAGCCGGCCGATGGCATCCTTGATCTTGATGTCGATCTTGGGCCCGTAGAAGACGGCCTCGCCCTCCATCCGCTCGTAGGGGTAGCCGCGGGTCTCGAGGGCCCTGACGAGCGAGGCCTCGGCCTGCCGCCAGAGGGCGTCCGAGCCGGCGTACTTGCCGGGGTTCTTCGGGTCGCGGACCGACAGCTCGATCTTGTTGTCGGTGAAGCCGAAGTCGGCCAGGATGGAGACGGAGAAGTCGAGGACGCGCAGGATCTCGTCCTCGATCTGTTCGGGCGTGCAGATGATGTGGGCGTCGTCCTGGGTGAAGCCGCGGACCCGGAGCAGGCCGTGCAGGGTGCCGCTGCGCTCGTAGCGGTAGACGGTGCCGAGCTCGGCCCAGCGCAGGGGCAGGTCCCGGTAGGAGCGCATCCGGGACTTGTAGATCTGGATGTGGAACGGGCAGTTCATCGGCTTGAGGTAGTACGGCTGCTCGTCGATCTCCATCGGCGCGTACATGCTGTCCTTGTAGAAGCCGAGGTGGCCCGAGGTCTCCCAGAGGGTGGCCCGCCCGATGTGGGGGGTGTAGAGGATGTCGTAGCCGCCGGCCCAGTGGCGCTCGCGCCAGTGCTGTTCGATGGCGGCCCGGATACGGGCGCCCTTGGGGTGCCAGAGGATGAGGCCGGCCCCGAGGACGTCGTTGACGCTGAACAGGTCGAGCTCCGTGCCCAGGCGGCGGTGGTCGCGCTTCTTGGCCTCCTCGAGCATCCGCAGGTGGTCGGCCAGCTCCTGGGCGGTGGCGAAGACGGTGCCGTAGATGCGCTGCATCTGGGCGTTGCGCTCGTCGCCCTTCCAATAGGCGCCGGAGACCGAGAGCAGCTTGACGTGCTGGAGCAGGCCGGTCGAGGGCACATGGGGGCCGAGGCAGAAATCGGCGAACGGCCCCTGGCGGTAGACGGTGACCTGGGCCTCGCCCTTCTCCCGGATGAGCTCGACCTTGAGCGGCTGGCCCTTCTTCTCGAACATCTCGAGGGCCTCGTCCTTGGTCAGGACGAGCCGTTCGACCGGCACGTCCTCCCGGGCGATCTCCTTCATCCGGGCCTCGATCCGCTCCAGGTCCTCGGGGGTGAAGGGGGTGTCGCGCAGGAAGTCGTAATAGAAGCCCGTCTCCACGGCCGGCCCGATGCCGGTCTTGGTCTCGGGGTAGAGATCGAGGACGGCGTGGGCCAGCAGGTGCGCCGCGCTGTGGCGCAGGACCTCGATCGGAGGATATGTCTTCTCGCTCATCATCGTGTGCAGTCCCTCGAGAGGGCGGGTGATCGTGGTAGGCGCGGAGGGGATTGAACCCACGGCCTCTTCCGTGTCAGGGAAGCGCTCTCCCACTGAGCTACGCGCCTACATCCGTACTCTAAAGCCGTTCTATATTAAGCAAATCGGGGGTGACTGTCAAGGAAACGGGGACGTTTCCGTTTTCCGGCCGGCGGCGGGGGCCGGGGACCGTGGACCGATCGCCGCGTTCGGGCTATAATCCGGCCGTGATCGGCCTGATGTCCGACAGCCACGACAACCTGACCCGGGTCCGGGAGGCCGTCCGCCTGTTCAACGACGCCGGCTGCGACCTGGTCATCCACGCCGGGGACATCGTGGCCCCCTTCACGGCCGAGGAGCTGCGGAACCTGAAGGCCCCCGTCCGGGCCGTCTACGGCAACTGCGACGGGGAAAAGGCCGGTCTGGCCCGGGCCTTTCAGGGCCTCGGCGAGATCGGGGACGGCCCCCTTATCGTCGCCCACGCCGGCCTCCGGATCGTCGTCTGCCACCTGGACGCGACGGCCGGGCGCCAGGCCGCCCTCAAGGCCGGCGACGTGGTCGTTTTCGGCCATACCCACCGGGCCCTGGTCGAGACCCGGGACGGCGTCCTCCTGGTCAATCCCGGGGAGACCGGGGGCTGGCTGCGGGGGAAAAGCACCGTCGCCCTGCTCGACCCGGCCGCCCGGACGGCCGAGATCGTCACGCTTTAAGAGGATGCCATGCCCCACCCCATCAACCGCCGCCAAAAGCCCGCCTGGAAACAGCCCCGCCGCCCGCCGGCCCCGCCCCGGCCCCAGGGGGGATTCGCCAAGCGCGCCCCCGGCCGCAAGATCACCCCGCCCGCCAAGCCGAAATAGGGGTTTCCAGGGGCACTTACCCGGGGGACATGTCCCCTGCCGCCCTCTTCCCCCGGCCCCGGAGGCCTCCATGTCCTTTCCTGCCCCCCCTATAGCCCAATAGGGCTTCCATTAAAAACTGATCTTAGGGCAAGCGCGAGCGTAGAAAAGCGCCCTGCAAGGGCGGTGACGCAACGGCGCGGGGGGCCCCCCACCCGCCCGGAACCGCTGATGCCGAAGAGCCCTTTGGAGCGGTGAGGACGGATGGGGGGTGGCGCCGAGGGAGGAATCCGCCCTTGGATCCTCAGATAAGCGAGCGTGCTAACCTCGATTGATTTAAAGCCTTATATGGGCTATACTTATCCTTCGTTTTTCGCAAAACTGAAGATGTCCGCATTTTTGGATGGAGAAGTTTTTCTCATGAAAGGAGCTCGTTCATGAAGAAGGTCCTGATCCTCGGCGCCGCCGGGCGCGACTTCCACAACTTCAACACCTACTTCCGGGACAATCCGGACTACCGGGTCGTCGCCTTCACCGCGACGCAGATCCCGGACATCGAGGGCCGCAAGTATCCCGCGGCCCTGGCCGGCAAGCTCTACCCCAAGGGCATCCCCATCGAGGCCGAGTCCGAGATGGAGGCCCTCATCGCCGCCCACAAGGTCGACGACGTCCACCTCGCCTACAGCGACCTGCCGCACGAGTACGTCATGCACATGGCCTCGCGGGCCCAGGCCGCCGGCGCCAACTTCGTCCTGCTCGGCCCCAACGACACGATGATCAAGAGCCGCAAGCCCGTCGTGTCCATCTGCGCCGTCCGGACCGGCTCGGGCAAGAGCCAGACCACCCGCCGCGTGGCCGAGATCCTCCAGAAGAAGGGCCGCAAGGTCGCCGCCATCCGCCACCCCATGCCCTACGGCGACCTGGTCAAGCAGAAGGTGCAGCGCTTCGCCACCTACGCCGACCTCGACAAGCACGAGTGCACCATCGAGGAGCGCGAGGAGTACGAGCCCCACATCGACAAGGGCATCATCGTCTACGCCGGCGTCGACTACGGCGCCATCCTCCGCCAGGCCGAGAAGGAAGCCGACGTCATCCTCTGGGACGGCGGCAACAACGACTTCCCCTTCTACAAGTCCGACCTGGAGATCGTCGTGGCCGACCCGCACCGGGCCGGGCACGAGCTGACCTATTACCCCGGCGAGACCAACTTCCGCCGGGCCCAGGTCATCGTCGTCAACAAGATGGACACGGCCACCCCCGAGGGCATCGAGACCGTGCTGGCCGACGCCAAGAAGGCCAATCCCAAGGCCAAGATCGTCAAGGCCAACTCCCCCGTTATCGTCCAGGACGGCGAGCGCATCCGCGGCAAGCGCGTCCTGGTCATCGAGGACGGCCCGACCCTCACCCACGGCGGCATGAAGTACGGCGCCGGCATCGTCGCGGCCCGCAAGTACGGCGCGGCCCAGATCATCGACCCCCGGCCCTTCGCCGTCGGCTCGATCAAGAAGACCTTCGAGAAGTACAACCACCTCGACGACGTCCTGCCGGCCATGGGCTACGGCGACAAGCAGACCCGCGAGCTGGCCCAGACCATCGAGGCCATCGATTGCGACCTCGTCGTCAGCGCCACGCCCATCGACATCACCCGGGTCATCAAGGTCTCCAAGCCCATCCTGCGCGTCGGCTACGAGCTCGAGGAGGTCGGCAGCCCGACCCTGAAGGACGTCCTGAAGAAGTTCTGAGACCGATGAGACCGAAGATCGCCCTCGTCGCCTTCGGCGGCAACGCCATGCTGCCCGACAACCAGAAAGGTCTGCAGTCGGAGCAGATGCGCAACGCCGCCCGGGCGGCCGAGCTCATGGTCCACATCGTCCGCAAGGGCTACGAGCTCATCATCGTCCACGGCAACGGGCCGCAGGTCGGGAACCTCCTCATCCAGATGGAAGAGGCGGCCAACAAGATCCCGCCCTACACGCTCGACGTCTGCGACGCCATGACCGAGGGCAGCATGGGCTTCATGCTGGAACGGGCCCTGGTCAACGAGCTGCGGCGGCGCTCCATCGACAAGGAGGTCGCCTCCCTCGTCACCCAGGTCGTCGTCGACAAGGACGACCCGGCCTTCGCCAAGCCGACCAAGCCGGTCGGCCCGTTCTACTCGAAGTTCCGGGGCGAGCAGCTGGCCCGCGAGAAGGGCTGGACCATGGTCGAGGACGCCGGCCGCGGCTACCGCAAGGTCGTGGCCTCGCCCAAGCCCATCGACGTCGTCCCCAAGGGCGTCATCACCCAGCTCGTCGAGGCGGGGCGCATCGTCATCGCCGCGGGCGGCGGGGGCATCCCGGTCGTCATCAACTCCAACGGCCTCTTCGAAGGCGTCGAGGCCGTCATCGACAAGGACTACGCCGCGAGCCTGCTCGCGCGCGAGGTCAAGGTGGACCTGTTCATCATCCTGACCGCCATCGAGCGCGTCTTCGTCAATTTCGGCAAGCCGGACCAGGCCGAGGCGCCCGTCCTGACCGTGGACGAGGCCCGCCGCCACCTGGCCGACGGCCAGTTCCCGCCGGGGTCGATGGGGCCCAAGATCCGGGCCGCCGTCGAGTACATCGAGGCCGGCGGCCGGGAGGTCCTGATCACCAAGGACACCCATCTCAAGGCCGCCCTGATCAACCGGTCCGGGACCCGGATCGTCGCCGCATCCTAGGAGGAGCCGCCATGCAGAAAGACTTCCTGTCCATCCGCGACTTGAGCGTGTACGAGTTCGGCCAGATGCTGGACCGGGCCGCCGAGATCAAGAAACACCCCGACAAATGCCGCAAGGCCCTCAAGAACAAGATCCTGGCCATGATCTTCCAGAAGCCGTCCCTGCGCACGCGGATGACCTTCGAGACGGGCATGCTCCGGCTGGGCGGCGAGGCCATCTACCTGGCCCCCTCCGACATCTCCCTGGGCAGCCGCGAGGGTGCCTACGACATCGGCAAGAACCTCGAGCGCTGGGTGGACGGCATCATGATCCGGACCTTCGGGCACCAGATCGCCGTCGACCTGGCCGCCAGCTGCAGGATCCCCGTCATCAACGCCCTGACCGACCTGTCGCACCCCTGCCAGGCCATGGCCGACTTCCTGACCCTGCGGGAGCACAAGGGCGCCCTGTCGAACCTCAAGCTGGCCTACGTCGGCGACGGCAACAACGTCTGCCACAGCCTGATGCTGGCCGCCGCCCGCGGCGGGACCAAGATGGCCGTGGCCACCCCGCCCGGCTACGAGCCCAAGAAACAGGTCGTCGATTGGGCCCGCGAGGACGGCCGGGACACCGGCTTCGCCCTGACCCTGACCGCCTCGGCCGAAGAGGCCGTGGCCGGCGCCGACGCCGTCTACACCGACGTCTGGGCCTCCATGGGCCAGGAGTCGGAGAAGGAGGCCCGGGCCCGCATCTTCGCCCCCTACCAGGTCAACGGCCGGCTCATGGCCCAGGCCGGCAAGGGCGCCATCTTCATGCACTGCCTGCCGGCCCACCGCGGCGACGAAGTCACCGACGAGGTCATCGACGCCCCGTACTCCGTCGTCTACGACGAGGCCGAGAACCGCCTCCACGCCCAGAAGGCCATCCTCATCGCGCTCATGGGGGACAAGGACTGATATGAACGCCGAACCGATCAATCTGACCGAGGTGTCCGACGAGGACCTGGCCCTCGTCGAGCGCGAGCTCGAGCGGGCGCCGCATCCCCAGTCGACGCACGACCTGGCCGGCCGGCTGGCCTTCGCCAAGACCGCCACCGAGCGCACCCAGGACGTCAAGAAGTACGACCCCGACACGCGCTACGAGGTCGGCGACCTCATCGAGAAGGAATACAACGAGCCGCTGACCGTCGGCAGCAAGGCCGTCGAGCATTTCGAGGGCCGGGTCATCCTCAAGGTCGTGGCCAAGACCTTCAACAAGCACTTCGCCTGCGACATGCTCGAGGTCGACTACCCCGGCGGCGGGGTGTTCCGCAAGTACGTCGACTACATGAAAAAGACCCGGACGCAGGTGCTCCTGCCGTCCAACTGCGAGGGCCGGGCCAAGGCCCCCGAGATCATGGCCAAGGCCGACGACCCCCGCCTGACCGAGCTGCCCATGACCGAGCGCGACCTGCGCACCCTGGAGAAGAACCTCCGGGCCCGGCTGGCCAAGGACCCCCGCGTCTTCGCCTGGAACGAGTTCTGGCAGCTGACGTCCAAGCGCGTCGACATCCCGGCCGAGAAGGTCGGCGAGATCGAGGCCGATTTCCAGGCCGCCGGGCGCTCGGCCTCGACCGAGGACCTGGTCCGCAAGTTCTTCGGCCTGGAGGCCTCGTCGGACCTGTTCGACCTGACCTGCCTGAGCCTGGCCGCCCTGCTCGAGAAGAAGCACAAGAAGGAGTTCATCCTCCTCGCCGACGGCGGCTGGGGCAAGTGGCACCTCAAGTCCATCCTCAACGCCCTGCCCGAGGGCCTGGCCCTGTCGGCCGAGATGGCCGAAGTGCCGGAGATGGACGAGCTCGAGAAGCCCGAGATGAGCATCGTCCAGGACTTCCCGATCAAGGTCTACCTGAGCTGGCGCGAGATCGTCTCCGGCGGCCTCAAGGTCCCCCGCAGCCTGGGCAAGCTCCTGTCCCACGCCCGGGAATACACCTTCACGGACTCCGAGGAGAACAAGGCCTACACCCTCTATTACTACCCGGCCCAGAACTTCTTCCTCGGCCTTCAGGATTACTACACCCAGCACAACATCCCCCAGGGCGCCAGCCTGACCCTGGAGCGGACCGGCCCGACGACCTTCAAGTTCTGGGTCAAGCGGTCCAAGAAGAAGATGTCCGTCATCCGCCTGGCCTACGACGCCGAGCGGGACGAGTTCACCGACAACGGCGAGGAGGCCTACACCTACGCCGAGCCGAACAAGATCATCTACATCGAGCGGGAGACCCTGTCCCTCCTGCTGCCGCTGACGGCCACCCGCGAGGGCTTCAACCTGCGCGACCTGGTCGTGACCATCTTCCGCGACCCGATCCTGTCCACCTCGGCCCATTCGCTCCACTTTCTGCGGGCCTACCACCTGATCGACCTGGTCCGCCAGACGACCCAGGAGGACGTCGAATACGTCCTCATCAACTCGCCGGAGTTCACCAAGTCCGACAAGAAGAAGGGCGTCTTCACCTACCGCGAGCCCTTCATCGAGGAGGAGGAGGCCGGCGAGGCCGCCTACGCCGAAGGCTTCGACGAGGAGGCCGTCTCCGAGGCCTATACCCCGGAGGAGGCGGCCCTCGAGGCCGTGGCCGAGGAGATGGGCGGGTTCGAGCCCGACACGAACTACGAGCCCGCGCCGCAGGCGCCGGCCGCGCCCGCCGCCCCGCAGGCCCCCCTGCCCGACCCGGCCACGGCCAAGAAGGGCAAGGAATTCAAGAAGAGGAAGCCCAAGGAGGGCGGCGGCAGCGACAAGGGCCCGCGGCCCAAGAAGAGCGAGCGGCGGGTCATCGAGGAGAAGATCGCCGAGGAAGAGTCCGAGCGCGACGCCCTGGCCGCGGTCAAGGAAAAAGAGGAAGAAACGCCCGAGCAGCAGCGGGTCCGGGAGAAGAAGGACGAGGTCAAACCGGCCCCGAAGAAGGACGAGGTCAAGCCCAAGTTCGGCATCTTCGCCGACCTGCTCAAGACCGCGCTCAAGAAGAAGCCCGAGGATGAGGCCGCCGAGGCGTCCGCGGAGCAGCCCGAAGAGAAGCCCGAAGGCGAAGAACCGAAATAATTAGAGGATATCCCGCACCGAGCCCTTGCGGCGGGTAACGCCCAGACTGTCGAGGAGCTCGAGCAGCGGGATGCTGTACTTGCGCGACAGTCCCGTCATGGCCTTGAAGTCGGCCACCGTCAGCTCGCGTTTCCCCGAGGCCCTGACCTTGGCGATGATCTCGTCGAGCCAGTTCTGGTGCAGGATGAAGCCGTCGAAGCCCTCGACGACCTTCTTGCGCTCGGCCAGGACCCCCATCAAGGCCTGAAGCCGGGACGGCGACAGGCCCAGCTGGGCCCGGACGTCGTCGAGGGTCACCGTCCCCATCTCGCCGCGCAGGACCAGGCCTTCGAGCTCGGCCAGGGCGGCCTCGTCGGCGGCCGAGAGGGGAGCCCGGAAATCGGGCAGCCGCACCGTCCCGGCCTCCTCGATCACCCGGCCCTCCTTGGCCAGCAGGCGCAGGGCCAGCGTCAGGACGTTCTTCGGGGCCTCGAACCTCTTCTCGAGCGCGTCCGCCGGAACGCCCTTCTGGCCCGGGTGCTTCTTGTGATACTGCCCCAGGAAGGAGACGATGCGGCCGCGCAGCAGGTCGAGGTTGGCCTGGGACAGCAGGCGCAGGGGGGCGAAACCGAGGATGCGCAGGCGGCCCTCCTCCTCGAGGGCCCGGGACAGCGTTTCCAGGCGGGCTTGGGAGAGGCGGGCGAAGCGGTCCAGGTCCTCGCCCTTCAGCCCCTGCAGGCCGCCCTGCTCGGCCAGGGCCAGGACCATGTCCTTCTCGCTCCCCTCGAGCCGGGCCAACAGAACCTTGCGCCGGGAAAGCGCCAGCTCCTGCGGCGTCGGCGGGGCCGGGTAAAGGCACCGGCCGCGGCCGAGGGTCTCGCCCTTGGCCGTCCTGACCTCGAACGGGTCGGCCCACTTGACCTCGACGGGCCGGTCGGTCTGGACGCGGACGAAGGGGGCCTTGCGGCGCCCGGCCACCTCGTAATCGAGGATGCGGGCCGGCGCCGAGCCGCCCAGGAAGAGGACCTCGGCCCGGAGGTCCGGCCCGTGCCCGGACAGGGAGAAATCGAGGACGGCGTCGAACGCGGCGGCCTTCACGCGCGCCCGCCTTTCGCCGCCGGCCCCTCGGCCGGCACGAAGCCGATGCGCCGCAGGGCCGGGTCGCAGGACACGAGCGCCACCCGGACGGCGTCGCCGAGCTCCAGGCGGGGCCGCTTCTTCTTGGGCCGCAACCGCCGCCCGGCCGGCCGGGGCTCGTAGTCGCCGCCGAGCGAGCCGAAGGGCAGCAGGCCGGAGACGAAGTAATCCCCGAGCTCGACCAGGAGGCCGGCCTTGATGACGTCGACGACCAGGCCGTCGAACTCCTCGCCCAGGCGGTCCTTGAGGAAGCGCAGGATGCGCCACTCGACGAGAGACTGCTCGGCCTCGGCGGCGTTGCGCTCGCGCTCGGACGACGCGGCGGCGATGGCCTCGAGGTCGAGGTCCGGCCGCGGCTCGCGGCGGAGCAGGCCCTTGAGCAGGCGGTGGACGACGAGGTCGGGGTAGCGGCGGATGGGCGACGTGAAGTGGGTGTAATCGGTCTTGGCCAGGCCGTAGTGGCCGACGTTCTTGGAGGAGTAGACGGCCAGCTTGAGGGCCCGCAGGACCTGGCGGCCGATGAACTTCTCCCCGGGCAGGCCTTTGGCCTTGTCGATCGCCCGCTGGAGGTCCTTGGACCGGATCTTGGCCGGGTCGGGCAGGGCCAGGCCGAAGCGCAGCAGGACGTCGCGCAGCTTCTCCAGGTCGCCGGGGTCCGGGGCCGGATGGACGCGGTAGATGGCCGGGACCTGGCGGGCCGTGAAGGCCGAGGCCACGGCCACGTTGGCCGCGACCATGAACTCCTCGATCAGCCGGTGGGCCTCGTTGCGCTCGGCCGCCGCCACGGCCAGGAGCCGGCCCTCCTCCATGATCAGCTCGGGCTCGACCAGATCGAAGTCGAGGCTGCCCTCGGCCAGGCGGCGGGCCCGCAGGGCCGCGGCCAGCTCGCGCATGGCCAGGAGGTCGGGCACCACGTCGGCGTAGCGGGCCCGTTCCCCGGCATCGCCCTCGAAAACGGCGAAGACGGCCGTATAGGTCAGGCGATGGACCGTGCGGATGATCGACGGCCCGAACTCGGCCTTGCGGACCCGGCCCTCCTTGTCGATGTCGAGCAGGGCCGAGACCGTCAGCCGGTTCTCGCGGGGCCGCAGGCTGCAGAGCCCGTTGGACAGCCGCTCGGGCAGCATGGGGATGGTCAGGCCGGGAAAGTAGGTGCTGGTGCCCCGCTCGAAGGCCTCCCGGTCGAGGGCCGACCCGGGCTTGACGTAGTGGGACACGTCGGCGATGTGCACGCCGAGGAGCCAGCCGCCGTCGTCCAGGCGCCGGATGCTGACCGCGTCGTCGAAGTCCTGGGCCGTCTCGCCGTCGATGGTCACGGTCGTCCAGCCGCGAAAGTCGCGGCGGCCTTCGAGGTCCGGCGCGGCGCCGAGGTCGGGAATGGCCTCGGCCTCCTCCCGGACGTCCTCCGGGAACTCCGAGCGCAGGCCGTAGCGGTCGATGACGACTTGGGCGTCGACGCCCGGGTCCTCGGGCCGGCCGAAGACGCGGGTCAGGGCGTGCGTCACCCGGTCGGCCTCGACGATCATGCCCGGCTCGGCCTTGAGCTTGCCCCGGGACTTGAGCGGGACGTCGTCGGTGTCCGGCGAGTCGAAGGGCTCGAGGAAGGGCGCGCCGTGGCGCTCGACGTAGATGCCGACGAGGCCGGTCCGGCCCTTGCGGACGATGCGCTCGACCCGGCCTTCGGGCTTGCCGAACTTGCCGCGCTCGTTGACGACGAGGGCGACCTCGTCGCCGGGCAGGGCGCCCCGGGCGTCGCGGGCCGGGACGAAGATGTCCGGGCCGCCGGCGTCGGGGGTGACGAAGCCGAAGCCGGGCCGGGCGGTGACGAAGCGGCCCCGGACGACGCCGGTGGCGCCGGCCAGCCGGAAGCGGCCGCGCGGCGAGCGGACCTCGCCCCGGGCCTCGAGCCGGCGCAGCTCGTCCAGGAGCTTGGCCCGGTCCTTGCGCTTGAGGCCGAGCTCGGCCAGGATGCCGTCGAGGTCCAGGCCTTGCGGGTGTTTCTTGAGCAGGTTGAGGATGCGAACGGTGGACATGGGGTTCTTCTCAATAATAATGGAGCGAGACGTGGGGGACCCGGCGGCGGGCCCGGGCGGCCTGGACGGCCAGGCGCTTGGCCGTATCCGCGAACCCGGCCGGGGGACATGTCCCGGGGACGTGTCCCCGAGCTGCCGAACGGCCCTTGAGCGACTTACGGGCCTCGGTCGCGGCGTCGGCCTTCTCGGCCTCTGTCGCCCCGGCCCAGAGCGCCTCTTCGATCGCGGCGTCGATCCGTTCCAGGGCGTCCGAGTCGGACGGCTCCCGGTCCAGGACGCCGAGGGCCTCGGCCAAGAGGCTTTTCATCCCGGTCTCGCCGGCCGGCAGGGACGCCAGGGCCTGGCCGATCTCGCGGCGGGCCCGCTCCCGCTTGTCCGGCCGGGCGGGTCCGGCCGCCGCGGGCTTGTGCCGGCCCGCCGCCCGGTCCCGGTGCTGGGCGAAGGCGGCCCGGACGGCCCGGTCGCAGAAGGCCAGGGGGACGGCGCGGCTGGCCCGGCCGCGGGCCTTGAGGTCGTCGAAGGCCCGGCCGACGCCCTCGAGCACGACCCGGAGCGGAACGCGGTCCGCTTCCCAGGCGGCGATGGCGGCCTGGTCCCTGGCCGAGAGGAGGAGCGGCCCGCCGCGGCGCGCCAGGTAGGCCCGGGCGATGTCCCGGTAATAGCCGCTCTGGGCGCTGTCGTCGGCCATGGCCGCTCCGCGGGGCGCCGGGTCAGGCCCGGGCCTCGCGGTTCCTCTCGTGGATGATCCGCAAGCCCTCGAGGACCAGGTCGGGCTCGTAGGCCTCGATCTCGGCCAGCTCGGCGGCGATCGGCCCGCCGAACCCGCCGGTGGCCACGACCCGGGCCTCGCGGCCCAGCTCCTTGCGGATCTCCTCGATCGTCCGCGTGACCATGCCGATGTAGCCGAAATAGAGGCCCGACTGCATGCTGGCCACGGTCGTCCGGCCGATGGCCCGTTTGGGTTTCCGGATCTCGATGCGGGGCAGCTTGGCCGTCTTGAGGTAGAGGGCCTCGGCCGAGATGCGCACGCCGGGGGCGATGGCCCCGCCCAGGTACTCGCCCTTGGCCGAGACGGCGTCGAAGGTCGTGGCCGTGCCGAAATCGAGGACGATGACCGGCCCGCCGTACTTCTCGAAGGCCGCCACGGCCGCGGTGACGCGGTCGGCCCCGACCTCGAGGGGGTTCTCGTAGAGGATGGGCATGCCGGTCTTGAGGCCCGGGCCGACGACGCCGGCCTCGACGGCGAAGCGGGTCCGGCAGACCTCCTCGACGACGGGCGTCAGGGGCGGGACGACGCTGGAGATGATGGCCGCGGTGATCTTGCCCGCCGTCAGGTCCGCGGCGTGCAGCAGCCCGAGGATGATCATGCCGTACTCGTCGGCCGTCCGGTCGCTGTCGGTCTTGAGCTTCCAGCTGCGGACGAGCTTGCGGCCGCGGAAGAGGCCGACGGCGATGGTCGTGTTGCCGACGTCGAATGCCATGAGCATGGCCTGCCTCCTCAAGACGCCCGCTCGAGCTTCAGGACCGCGTCGAGGGCGACCGTTCCGGCCCCGGCGCGGGCGACGACGAGACGGCCGTCGGCGTCGAGCCCCCGGTAGGCCGCTTCGAAGGTCCCCTCCGCCGTCTCGATCTTCAGGGCCGCGCCCTGGGGGAAGGCCGGACGGGCCTGGAAGGCCGCGACGACGGCGGCCCGGTCTCCCCGGGCCAGGACATTATACCAGCGCTCCAGGGCCCGGCCAAGGGCGGCGAAGACGGCTTCGACGGGGACGTCCCGGCCGGCGGCCAGGCGGACGGAGGTCGAGGCCTCGCGGATCGCGTCGGGGAAGTCGGCGCTCTGGTGGCCGACATTGAGGCCGATGCCGGCGACGACGAAATCCCCCCCGGGCCCCCCGGCAACGCCCTCGCAGAGGACGCCGCCGAGCTTCCGGCCCTGGAACAGAAGGTCGTTGGGCCACTTGAGGGCCGTCGTGACGGCGGCCGCTTCCAGGACCGCGTCGGAGGCGGCCAGCCCGGCCGCCAGGGGAAGGAGATGGGGCGACGGCACCGGCCCGCCGCCGGGACCGCGCAGGACGAACGAGGCGTACAGGCCCAGGCCGGCCGGCGAATGCCAGCTCCGGCCCTTGGTGCCCCGGCCCCCGGTCTGCTCGCGGGCCAGGACGGCCGTGCCGTGCGCGGCGCCGTCCAGAGCCAGGGCCCGGGCGGCGTCGTTGGTGGAGAGAACGGTCTCCAGACGGTGGACGATGTCGCCGACGGGCATGGCTCCCGCCTCTTCTCCCGGCCGGGTTACTCGGCCAGCCCGGCCAGGTTGCGGTCGAGCTTCTCGCGCCGCGCCTGCAGCTCTTCGAGCCGGGCCCGGTTCTCGGCCACGACCTCGGCCGGGGCCTTGGCCACGAAATCGGCGTTGGCTAGCTTGCGCTCGAGCTTCTCGATCTCGGCCCCGGCCTTGGCCAGGTCCTTCTGCAGGCGCTCCCGCTCCTGGCCGACGTCGGCCGGCTTGGGGGGCACCAGGCCGATCTCGAACGGCCCGGCCACGCCCTTGAGCAGGCCCTCGCTGTCGGGCAGGGCGGCGGCGAACTCGAGCGACTCGAGCCCGGCCAGGGTCCTGACGAAGGCGGCCTGGGATTCCAGGGCGGCGGTCTCGCCGGCGCCCTTGACGATCAGCCGGACCTTCTCCTTGGGCGCGATCTTGTTCTGGGTCCGGATGGTCCGGGTCTCGACGATGACCGCCTGAAGGAGGGCCATGGTCTTCTCGGCGGCCGGATCGGCCCAGGCCGGCTCGGCCTGGGGATACGGCGCGACGGCGATGGACTTGCCGGCGCCGGGCAGGTGCTGCCAGATCTCTTCGGTGATGAAGGGCATGAAGGGGTGGAGGAGGCGCAGGATGCGGTCCAGGGTGTCGGCCAGCACGGCCTCGGTCGTGCGGTTGCCCTCGCGCAGGCCGACCTTGGCGAACTCGATGTACCAGTCGCAGAACTCGTGCCAGATGAAGTGGTAGACGAGGTCGGCGGCTTCGTAGAACTTGTACTGGTTCAGGCTCTCGTCGAGGGCGGCCGCCACGGCGCTCGTCCGGCTGCGGATCCAGCGGTCGGCCAGCGTCAGGTCGGCCTCCCGGACCGCCGGCAGGCCGGGCTTGAGGTTCATGAGCACGAAGCGCGAGGCGTTCCAGATCTTGTTGGCGAAGGCCTGGTAGCCGGCCATGCGCTCTTCGGACAGGGCCAGGTCCATGCCCGGGACGGCCAGGGCGGCCAGGGTGAAGCGCAGGGCGTCGGTGCCGTACTTGTCGATCATCTCCAGCGGGTCGATGATGTTGCCTTCCGACTTGCTCATCTTGCGCCGCTTGAGGTCGCGGACGAGGCCGTTGATGAAGACCTGCTTGAACGGGATCTGCCCCCGGAACTTGAGGCCCAGCATGATCATGCGGGCCACCCAGAAGAAGATGATGTCGAAGCCCGTCGACATCAGGTCGGTCGGGTAGAAGGTCTTCAGGTCCTCGGTCTCGTCGGGCCAGCCGAGGGTGCCGAAGGGCCACAGGCCCGAGGAGAACCAGGTGTCGAGGACGTCCTCGTCCTGGTCGAGCGGGCCGCCGCACTTGGCGCAGCGGGCCGGGGCCTCCATGGCCACCATGACGTGGCCGCAGTCGCGGCAGTACCAGGCCGGGATGCGGTGGCCCCACCAGAGCTGGCGGGAGATGCACCAGTCGTGGATGTTGTACATCCACTCGAAGTAGGTCTTGGACCAGTTGGCCGGGATGAACTGGATCTCGCCCGACTCGACGACCCGGATGGCCTCGTCGGCCAGCGGCTTGATGCGGACGAACCACTGCCACGACAGGTGCGGCTCGATGACGCTCTGGCAGCGGTAGCAGTGGCCGACGGCGTGGTCGTGGTCCTCGATCTTGACCAGCAGGCCCAGGGCCGTGAGCTTCTCCACGACCTTGGCCCGGGCGGCGAAGCGGTCCAGGCCGGCGAAGTCGGGCCCGGCGGCCTCGGTCATCTTGCCTTGGCCGTCGATGACGATGACCTGCTCCAGGCCGTGCTTCTTGCCCAGCTCGAAGTCGACCGGGTCGTGGGCCGGGGTGACCTTGACCGCGCCGGTGCCGAACTCGCGCTCGACCCGCTCGTCGGTGATGACCGGGATGGGCCGGTCCTGGAGCGGCAGGATGACCCGCTTGCCGTGGAGATGCTTGTAGCGTTCGTCGTCCGGGTGGACGGCCAGGGCCGTGTCGCCGAGCATGGTCTCGGGCCGGGTCGTGGCCACGACGACCGAGTCGTCCGACCCTTCGACCGCGTAGCGGATATGCCAGAGCTTGCCGTGGAGGTCCTTGTGCTCGATCTCGATGTCCGAGAGCACCGTCCGGCAGCGCGGGCAGCGGTTGACCAAAAAGTAGTCGCGGTAGATCAGGCCCTCGTTGTAGAGGGAGACGAAGACCTGGATGACGGCCCGGCTGAAGCCCTCGTCCATGGTGAAGCGCTCGCGCGACCAGTCCAGCGACAGGCCAAGCTTCTTGAGCTGGCTGGTGATGACGCCGGCGTACTTGTGCTTCCATTCCCAGGCGATGCGGAGGAACTCCTCGCGCCCGACGGACTCGCGGCTCTTTCCCTCCGCGGCCAGCTTCTTCTCGATGACGTTGTGGACGGCGATCGAGGCGTGGTCCGTGCCGGGCAGCCAGAGGCAGTTGAGGCCCTGCATGCGCTTCCAGCGGGTGATGATGTCCGGCAGGGTGAAGCAGAGGGCGTGGCCCATGTGCAGGATGCCGGTGACGTTGGCCGGCGGCAGGACCATGGAGAACTTGGGCCGGGGGGACTTGGCGTCGGCGACATAGAGGCCCTCGTCGAGCCAGAATCGTCCCCACTTCTCTTCGACCGGCTTGGGGTCGTAGGCTTTGGCCAGTTCGTCGGTGGTGCTCATGACTTGGACATCCATTCTTTCAGGTCGGCCAGGACGCCGGCCCGGACGCGCTTCTCGATCTCCCGCTCCAGGCCGCCGATCTCCTCGCGGACCAGGGCCCGGACGTCCGCGTCCGGCGGCGCCGCGGCGGCCGCGGCGGCCGGCGGCGTGGCCCGCGACGCGGGCGGCCCGCCCAACCAGACCGGCTCCTCGGGCAGCGACGACGGCCCGGTCTTGCGGGCGATGAGCTCGCGGACGGCGGCGGCCAGGCGCTCCGAGTCGAACGGCTTGGCCACGACCTCGTCGTAGTCGGCCGGGACGTTCTTGTCGCGGTCCAGGCACTCGAACGCGCCCCGCAGGCCGACGAGCGGCACCGCGGCCAGGTCCTTGCGGCTGCGCAGGGTCCGGGCCACGTCGTAGCCCTCCCGGCCGGGCAGGGTCAGGCTGACGACCAGCGCATCCGGCGGGCCGGCGGCCAGGGCCTCGAGGAGCGAGGCCCCGTCGTCGTAGACGGCGACCCGGAACTCGGGCTCGGCGAAAGCGAGCTGGGCCGCTTTCTGGACCGAGGGGCTGGGGTCGGCCACAAAAACGCTGTAGGGCACGTCGGTCCTCACAAAATCAACAAAATAGTCAGTTTACTCTACCCGTTTTGGGCCGGGGTGTCAATTTGGGACAGGCTCAATACTCGACCGTGACCGAGTTCTCGCCGAGCAGCGACTCGATCTTCTGGATGAGCTCCTCGGAAGGCGTGACCTTCTGGACCTCGGCGCTTTGGGCCACCACGCGGTAGGAGTGGGGCGTCTCCAGCTCGAACTCGACCGGACAGCGGCCTTCGTAGCCGTCGAGGACGGACTTGAGCTCGGCGATGGTGGACTCCTCGAGGCCGGGCAGGAAGATGCGCACGACGACGCGCTTGGCCTGCTTCTCGAAGGCCTCGGCCAGGGGCATGGCCGCGCTCAAGCTGATGCGCCGGTTGTCCTCCTCGCCCATGTACTTGCCCTTGATCCAGACGAGCTGGCCCTCGCGCAGGTATTGTCCGCACTTGCTGAAGGCGTCGGGGAAGGTGACGACCTCGATCTTGCCGGTCAGGTCCTCGAGGACGAAGGTGGCCATGCGCTCGTCCTTCTTGGTCTTGAGCGGCTTGAGCGAGCCGATGATGCCGGCCAGGCGGACGTCCTTGTCGAAATCGCGCTCGCTGTCGAGCTCGTCGATCATATGCGAGACGAGCTTGCGCAGGCGGTCCTTGTGGCGGGCCAGGGGGTGGCCGGTGATGTAGAGGCCGAGGGCGTCCATCTCGTAGGACAGGACGTGGGACTCGTCCCACTCCCGCATCTCCTGGACCTCGGGCGGCACGGGCGGCGCCTCGACCGCGGCCGGGCCGAAGAGCGAGTTCTGGCCGGAGGCCTGGGCCTTCTGGACGTCGTGGCCGAACTCGATCATGCGGTCGAGCATGTGGAAGCACTGCGAGCGCTTCCAGCCCAGCGAGTCGAAGGCCCCGGCCTTGATCAGGCTCTCGACGGCCTTGCGGTTGACGACCTTGGTGTCGTGCTCGAGGAAGAGGTCGAAGGGCGACGAGAAGCGGCCCCGCGTCCGGCGGGCGGCCACGATCTCCTCCACGGCCGCCTGGCCGATGCCCTTGACCGCGGCCAGCCCGAAGCGGATGTTGCCGTCCTCGACGGTGAAGCGGAACTCGCTGGCGTTGATGTCCGGCGGCAGGACCTGGAGGCCCATCTCGTGGCACTCGCCGATGTATTTCGCCACCTGCGGCGTGGCCCCGCGCTCGGCTTCCGAGGTCAGCAGGGCGGCCAGGTAGTGGAGCGGGTAATGGGCCTTGAGCCAGGCCGTCTGGTAGGCCACCAGGGCGTAGACGGCGGCGTGGGACTTGTTGAAGCCGTACTCGGCGAACTCCTTGATCTGCTCGAAGATCTTGTCGGCCTTGGCCGAAGGGATGCCCTTCTTCTTGGCCCCCTGCAGGAACTTCTGCTTCTGGGCCTTCATCGTCTCCTTGTCCTTCTTGCCCATGGCCTTGCGCAGCAGGTCGGCCCCGGCCAGGGTGAACCCGCCCAGCTCGACGGCGATGCGCATGACCTGTTCCTGGTAGACGATGATGCCCCGGGTCTCCTTGAGGACGGGCTCGAGCTGGGGCAGCTCGTAGGCGATCCGCTCGGGGTGGTGGCGGCGGTGGATGGACTCGTCGGTCATGCCGCTCTTGAGCGGCCCGGGCCGGTAGAGGGCGTTGAGGGCGATGAGGTCGCGGAACTCGGTCGGCACGAAGCGGCGGAGCAGGTCCTTCATGCCCGGGCTCTCGAACTGGAAGACGCCGTCGGTGTTGCCGGCCCGGAAGAGGTCGAAGGTGGCCTCGTCGTCGAGCGGCAGGCCGTTGATGTCAATGACGGCGCCGGTCCCGGCCTTGATCGAGGCCAGGGCGTCGTCGATGACCGTCAGGTTGCGCAGGCCGAGGAGGTCCATCTTGAGCAGGCCCAGGGCCTCGACGTCGCCCATCGGGAACTGGGTCGTGATCTCGCCCTTGACCGACTGGTAGAGGGGCAGGAACTCGACCAGGGGCTTGGGCGTGATGACGATGCCCGCGGCGTGGATGGAGGGGTGGCGGACCTGGCCCTCGATCCTCTGGGCGATGGCCAGCAGCTGGGCGATCTTGGCGTTGCGGTCGCGCAGGGCCTTGAGCTCGGGCACGGTCTTGAGGGCGTCGGCGATGGTCGCGTCCAGGGCGAAGGGGATCATCTTGGCGACCCGGTCGACCTCGGGCAGGGGCACCTCGAGGACCCGGCCGACGTCGCGGATGGCGCCCCGGGCGGCCATGGTGCCGAAGGTGATGATCTGGCAGACGTTCTCCTGGCCGTATTTCTTCGTGACGTACTCGATCATCTCCTGGCGGCGGCGGCCGCAGAAATCCATGTCGATGTCGGGCAGGCTGATGCGCTCGGGGTTGAGGAAGCGCTCGAACAGCAGGTCGTACTCGAGCGGGTCGATCTCGGTGATGCGCAGGGCGTAGGCCAGGAGGCTGCCGGCGGCCGAGCCGCGGCCGGGCCCGACCGGGATGCCCCGCTCCCGGGCGGCCTTGAGCAGGTCCCAGACGATCAGGAAGTAGCCCTCGAAGCCCATCTTCTTGATCAGGGCGATCTCGCGCTTCAGGCGCTCTTCGTACTCGGCCGGGGTGTGGCGGCCCTGGCCGCCGGCGCCGCCGCCGCCCTGGGCCTCCATCCGGGCCCGGAAGCCCTCCCAGGCCACGGCCTCGAAATAGTCGCTCAAGGCCTGACCGTCGGGCGGGGCGAAATCCGGCAGCTGGTAGCTCTTGCCCGGGAAGTCGAAGGCGCAGCGGGCGGCGATCTTGCCGGTGTTCTCGATGGCCTCGGGCGTGTCCTTGAAGAGCTCGGCCATCTCGGCCGCCGACTTGAAGTAGAACTGGTCGGTCGAGAACTTCAGCCGGTCCGGGTCGGAGATCTTGCGGTTGGTCTGGATGCAGACCAGGACGTCCTGGCTCTCGGCGTCGTCGCGGCGGGCGAAGTGGACGTCGTTCGTGGCCGCCAGCGGCAGGCCGAGCTTGCGGGCCACGGCCACGAGCTGGGGGTTGACCGCCTTCTGCTCGGCCAGGCCGTGGTCCATGAGCTCGATGTAGAAGTCGCCCGGGGCGAAGATGGCCGCGTACTCGCGGGCCGCCTCCTCGGCCTTCTCGGGGAAGCCCCGCCCCAGCCAGAAGGCGACCTCGCCCTTGAGGCAGGCCGACAGGCCGATCAGGCCGCCGCTGTGCGCGGCCAGGAGCTCCTTGTCGATCCGGGGCCGGTAGTAGAAGCCCTCGAGGTAGGCCTGGGTCGAGAGCCGGCAGAGGTTCCGGTAGCCTTGCTCGTCCTTGACCAGGAGGATGAGATGGAAATGGTGAACGGCGTCGGGGCCGCCGGGCTTCTTGTCGAAGCGGCTCTGGGGGGCGACGTAGACCTCGCAGCCGAGGATGGGCTTGACGCCCTTGGCCTTGGCCGCCTTGAAGAACTGGACGGCGCCGAAGATGTTGCCGTGGTCGGTCATGGCCACGGCCGGCATCTTCTGGTCGTACGCCGATTGGACCAGCAGGTCGACCTTCAGGCAGCCGTCGAGAATGGAATACTCGGAATGGTTGTGAAGGTGGACGAAGGTCGGTTCCATGAGCGATATCTTTGCCGGACCCGGCCGGTCCGCCGCGGCGGAGGAGGCCGGAGGAGCTATCTTACCCTATTCCCATTCGATCGTCCCGGGCGGCTTGGTCGTCACGTCGTAGACGACCCGGTTGACGCCCC
>JAEAME010001087.1_pt1 | contig 21025 bp, 32 predicted proteins | sample 8958731 | NCBI WGS metagenome assembly JAEAME01 (sample SAMN16933194, study PRJNA681113) | bioreactor sludge metagenome | isolation source: anerobic bioreactor sludge (Control) | place: India:Bengaluru | collected 2018-10-24 | reverse complement strand
GCAAAAAAAACAAAAAAAGATTTTCTCATTTTCTCAACCTCCTGACTTGGTTTGCACTGGAATTTTCTCACATTTTCACCTCAATTCTGTCTCCCTAGAGGGCTGACTATTTAAATGTTTTGTTTTTCTGTCTCCCGACTATTTGAGGCTCTCACGCAGGAAATTGCCAAACTCCTCCTGTATCTTGGGGGGCAACAGGCTGATTAGCCAAGAAAACAGCAATATGCCAAGAATAATGAGGATAACAAGTGTGAAAAAGCCAATCGCCATCTATGATTACTCCAGTTTTGTGAATCTTATATATGGCATCATCTCAACAGCCTCTTGATAGACCCAGACCTTTATCTGGTCTAACTCTGAATTAAGTTCCATCTGAGTAACTAACCTACCATGCTCCTTGAAAAAAGACTTCAAGTCCATATTATTATCCATATATGTTTCTATCTGCTTTAGAGGCATCAGGGGGGTGAGCCTGAACAAAAGTTGGTATTCCTGATTTTCCAACCTGTCCATTTTGCTCTGCAATTCCCTGAAATCCATCTCAAGTTGTTTCTTATCCTGCTCATTGCTGGAATGATAAATACCTTCAATCCTCTGGAGTTCTGCCTCGCACATATTTTTATCTGCATTTAGTCTGAGCAATTCTCGCTGGACTGCATCGCTGTCTGGTGTCCTTTTAACACCAACCATGCACTCCACCCTTCTGACTTCCTTGTCGAGTTTTCTTATCTTATCTGGTTGCTCACCAAACACGAATCTTGCAGAAAGGAATAAATTTGTGTAGTAGTTCATAACCGCAACAGGAGGCGTTCTGAGCATACCAAGTAGCTGTCTAAAAGCTATCTCCCTATGCGAAATAAACCTCAATGCCATTTTAGATTATAACCACCACTATTAGTAATAGACAGCAGATAACCAACACAGAGGCATAATCTCTCATCATCCTATCCTCTACAATCCTCCACTGCATATCCTCATCATCTACAAATTCAGCAGGAGCAATAATCTCTACTATCTTTGGCGGTGCGTATCGTTTCATGGTCGTGGGTTGTCGTAACTTGATTGCTGTTGCTGAATTGGCTCTTGCCTTGAAGGTATCTTAAGCAAACTTTTGCCCTCAAGTTGCCTTTGGTGCTCTGGATTTATGCCGATGGCTTGGTCTGAGATTATCTTTACATCTCTGAGCACATCCATAGTATATTGCCTAATTACCTCTGTCTTGATAGTCCTGTCTATCCTCTCAACATCCAAATGATGATTATTGATATAATAGAATCCACCATGAGCAACCAAAGAAATACCCTCAATAATAATATCGCCAATCATCTCCGAGTGGCTCTGAGGATTGACCCTGATTGCCTTGCCATCCTCAAACATTGAGAATGGAAACCCTGCTTTCTTAAAAACAAAGACATCCTCCTCCTCATCAAGTATGTTCTTTATCCTTGTATAGCCAATAATCTTGCCTAACCTTATCTGCGGATGTTCAATATCGCCAGAGAGATACAAGTCTCCGAGCATCTCTGGCTTTGTAAGTTTTGCCTGTTCTACTATTTTCTGCGAGTTCAATGCAACCCTGTCATCCCTAACTTTCCTGATAAAGAGATACCACACGCCCCACACTGCAAGTCCTATGATAAAGACCCCTATCAAAGCCCATTTAAGAAAGTTCATAATCCCTGCAAGACCTCTTGCTCCAGCCACAAAGTAGGCAATCACGCCCAATGCTATGATAATAATGACTATAACAACAATCATAGACCTGCCCTTCTGCTCGTTCATATTAACTGCCCCCCCATCAGCAGGAATGTAACAATAGCCCCAACAAGCAGGGCAACCGCCCCTATAATTACCATCTTAACAGAAACAAATGGCTTTTTCCTTACCATGTCTTTCAGCCCCTTGCTATATCTACTCTCAAGTTTCTGGAGTTGAGCAACCTGAACAGACAATTCCGATACTTGCTTTCCGAGCCTCTGCACAGACACCTCATACTCCATTCCTTTCTTGATTAATGCCCTTCTCCTTGTATGCTCTATCCTTAATTTAATGACTTGTGACAGGGCAAATCCAACCAAGAACCCTGCAACCATGATAATTGCAATGTCTCGCTTAGATGCCCTCAGAAAGTCCTGTATGCGAGTGTCAAGCGTCTCAAAATTCTGGTCTATGAATGTAGAAGTTGAATTTTGGCTCTGAGCCTGATAGTCCTTAATTGCTTTCAGTATCTCAGCTTTGTTTCTCTCCAATCTTTCATTAAGTTGTATCATGGCAGTTGTATCGCTTGTTGTCTGTGCGAACACCACACCAGAAAGGATTATCATTATCAGGATAGGTATTATTATGCTCTTGTTGATAGTCTCCACCCCCATTATAATCTCTTTTTTATGTCTGTATTTATATATGTTTAGATATTATCGCAGAGCACCCATCCTTGAATAATACCCCCAGATTAGAGGCACACCAAAGATGATTACTAATAAGAACATCCATAGCCTATAACTTAACAGATTGATAGAATAAAAGAACAATCGAGGATGCGTTGCCTCACAACTGATGCGAGTAGGTCGATACTCATTCACCGCCAAATCAAAGTTTTCTGCCACAAATTGGTTTCTCTCTCCTGCACTCAGGTCTTGAAATTGTGTCTTGAACATCAGGCTCATAGCAACCGCTATGTCAGTTGTCTCATAGAGCACACCATTACCATCACAGGCATATCTTGTTCCCAAGAAAAAGTTAGAAAAAACATTGCCAAAAGTCAGTATAAAGAACAAGAATATAGCAATTTTCATAGGAGTGGGAGCACTCTGTATGAAAGAACTGAGCAAAGAAAATACTGACTGGAAAAAACCTATTATTGTATCCAGAACAGCTTTACCAGTATCAACAATAGTTCCCACAATTGCACTTATCGCTGTCGCAATCGCTGTGATAAGAGGGATAATCGCTACCATTTTTTATCTACTGACCTCTGAATTTCGGTGCTATATATGGTGTTATAATGACAAACAAAATCACCAATATCAGGAAATATATGAAATTGTTGAGGACAAATGAAGTTGCTCCGCCAAGCCAATATCTGATTGTAACTCTCGCAGGGCAAAGCATACTCTTGGTCTGGTTCTCCTCTGCCGAACAGCAATCCCAATTAAAAGTGCCATTTGTTTTACTCCAGCACCATCTCAAATCCTCGATAGGAACACCAGTATCACTAACACCACTCAACAAATTATCCACAAGAATTGTTCCTTCCGCAAGTGTTATATAGTCTATGTTGATAGAACTACCAATATTAGTCCAGAAACCTGCTTTATTGACAGATGTAGCTGGAGTGTTGATAGTTCCCTGACTTATCATCTTGTTGCTGTTCAGATAAAAGTCATACTTGTTTGTAGCAAGATTAACAAGCAGAGTGTATGTATTCCATGAATCAAAAGCATATGTTCCGCCTGACCTGCCATTAACAAATATCAGCCCATCTGAAAACTGCACATCTATTGGCGATATTGAAAGATTGCCACCAATGTTTGTGGGATACAAATAAAAGTGTGTTGTATCAGCAGTAGTCTGAGCAGGTTGAGGCAATCTTGCTCTGAACTGGAGGCTCATAACCCCACCATTATCAGTGCTCCTGAATATATTAAATATGTGGTCGAAATAATAACCCTGTGTATTATTAGAGAGCACTGCAAAACTTGAGGATGGCGTTGTATTGAACATATACCATCCATGAGTATAGGTATCATCAGTATAGTTAAAATGGTCATGGAATATACATCCATCGAAATAGCAGAAGTTAGTAGTATTCTGCTCAACCAACTCCTCTACTCCACTGGTGAGTTTCATGTCATCCAACCAAACACCAACAGAAGTGTAAGTATCTGGATATGGTGGCTGTGGAACTATCTGCACTCTGTCTATTGTGCTGTTTGCATAAAACTGGCAACCCATACATCCCTCTATATAAGAGAGCATATTAGTTGAGTTTGTATAATAAAAGTCAAATGTATAATTATCTGGATGCACAATAACCTTATATGACAGCAATCCCGAGTCTGACTGCCAGTTACCTATCTCCACAGAAGGCACAACATGGTTATATATTTTGCCATCCGCATCAAAATCCAATTCAATCGCAATGCCGAGATTATTCCTCAATATAACCTGAGTAGGCATACCATTCTCTACATAAAACTCGCCATCCGAACTCTCAAGCCACATATCCCAACTAAAAGTAGAATCACCATTCAGTGCATAGTCAAACACATATGTAGATGACCCCTCAGATTCCTGCCAATCCATGAACAGCCTGTTGCAAATATTGTAATCATTCTCACCTATGACCCAACCCACCCCTGTCCAGCCATGTTGTGTAATACTTTCTCCTGAATAGCCGAATGTATCAAGCCATAAAACAGGATACTCATAGACATCCTCATAGGAAGTGCAGTTAGTCTCTGGCTCTGTTATAATTATACAAACCCCACCAGACATATACCCCCCAGATGCAAGACAATCATTCCAAGTATCATCATCACATCTGCCATTCACACAGGTTGAATTTGCCTGAGAGCAATCATAATAATACAAGTAAGGCGAATTATTGAGGCATGACCTTTCTCGTAATGTTGTTGCATTAAGGCAACTATCATTAGCAAAATATTGGGTGATGTTACCAACCATCATTGTAACATTGCCAAATACAAGCAATGGATTAGTCGTGTTAATATCGCTATCTATGCAAGTTGTAACAGGAGGTGGGGTAACACAAGCCCCATTATCACAAACCAAGCCCAGAGTAGAGCAGTTGAAAGTCCAACCATATTGCTCTCCATAAGTAGCATTATTGCAGACAAACTCTATTAAAAGTTCATCATTAATGCAGTAATCCTCTCCGTCAGTCAGATTAGAACCTGTCCTATAACCTATCTGGAGATAATTGTTAGTGGGGTATGTGCCATTGAAATCTGTGTCCTCGCAAACCTCATTTGTTCCCATGACACAAGTGCCATTCACGCAAGTCCCACCATAATAGTTTGCATCGCAATCTACATAGACTGGTGATAAAGAAGTATTAGAATTTAAACAAGCGAACTCAACTAAATAAGTAGAGTTATAGCAATAATCTGTGCCTACCAAAGAACCATTAAAAGTCACTGCACCCTGCACAAAATCCTCCCAAGAGGGGTATGACCCATTGTAATCTGTATCATTGCAAGTAACACCAACAGGGGGAGTAGAACCCGCAGTAAGCATCACACCAAACCTGTCATTAGTCGAGTCTGAATAAATTATATCCCTAAAATTGTCACCATCTATGTCTAAAGCATACATCCAATCTGTCTCACCAATACCAGAAACATTCTCACAAGACAGAGGACTACCATGCCCCTGAAAATAGCAGATATGGCTCTGACTAACGGAGTTACTAAAGAAAAAATCTGAATATCCATCATTGTTAAAGTCTGTCGCATACATCCGTAGAGGGGTTGCTGTTAAGTTTAGATTAATTAAGGTAGTATTATAAGAGGTATTGAGTGTAGATGGAGTTTTGCAATAGAATTTCCAAGAACCCGCCACATCAATAGTAGGCGAGAAAGCATAACAAATATCTCCATTATGCCCAAGTTGAACTGGATTAGTCATCCTATTGCCAGTCGTGTAAGTATATGAATAGTCCCCTTCCCAAAAACTGACAGGATATTGATAACCATATACATCTCCATACCAATAATTAGGTGTCTGAGTGCAAGAACCCCCTCCAGCACTCGCACCATAAAAATAATGGATGAGTATTTCATCAGAATATGATGCTCCCCTATTAACAATCATAGCTTCATTAATACCACAAACGCAATATGCACCTGTGCAACCTCCGATAGAAAAATTGCCACCACTACCCCCATAGCAGTGATAATATACCATAAGGTTCTGCTTTGCAGTTCCACTTGTATGCCATACCCAACACACATCTCCATTGCCGAACAAATCGCCAGATGGCAACACGCCTGATGATGGAGTATAAGAAGCATATTGATAATCATATTCACTATGACCAGTCTCATTTATGATATGGAGATACGCAGATGTATCTATATATGTAACCATGACATCGCCATTAATTCTCTGGACATCCATTCCAGTCTTATTCGCAAAACCATAAGGAGCTTGACGTTGCCACCCCATATTCAAAGCTGAACCATTATAACAATATACCTGCCATGAAACATAACCAGTCCCATCAAGAGGAACATACAGCCCATAGCCACTAGGACAAGTATCAGACTCTCCAGCAGTTAATTGCTTACTATCAAGAGAAACACCTAAATTCAGACTAACTTTTGTATTGCCTGACAAATTATATATCTTTATAGTCCCCGCCCTATTATAGATTATCTCATTCATACCATCGCCATCTAGGTCATACACTAAAGGCATATTATCACTCTGTCCTATGTCTGACCAATTTAAATCAAATCCAGATGAACCTTTTTGCCCCGCCAACCACCAATTATTTTCACCTGTCACGCCCCACTTACCAACCTCCTCCCCCGCAGACAACGCAAAGCCCATTGTCAGCACTAACATCAGAACACATAATACTGGAAACACAAGTTTAGATTTCATCGTCTCACCGCCAACATTATTAATTCTATAAGTATAAACAAGAATATAAATGCTCCTATTATATACCCAATATTATCTTTCAGCCAAACGCCTGTGAAAGCAACACCCTCCATGTTCTTATACATGGGTGTTATGTAATGCTCTGATTTCAAAGTTCCGTTCTCAAATGAGCATTGGACACCAAACACATAAGTCTGGTTTGGCTTTAGATTTTCAGTAGTGAAGTATGGCTGGACAAGACCCTTATCTGCGGTGAAAAATTCTCTGGTCTCCTCCTGCCTTGTGAATAAGCCAGTTGAATATGTAGTCTTTTGCGGATTAGTCTGTATGATAGCCCCCTGCTCCTTGACATACGAAACGCAGTTATAATTTTCGGATAGTTCTGACAGGCATTTCCAATAAATCTTGTTGCCAATTATGTTTATCAAAGGATTGATGTCATACTCACATTCCATATCCTCCGTCAGATAACTGCAAGGTATCAATGTATCGCAGTTGATGAAAGACGCATCACAACTATCCGCATAGAGACCAGTGAGATTGAAACAAACATTGTTGTCCTGATACTGCCTGAACTCTGTATTATTCTCCAAACAGGATGATGTTATCTCCCAATCGGGAGTGCAATAATCGCATGGCTCTGTTTGGTTATACGATGTGCAATTAGGACTTCCATCACCCACATATTGCACCACCTTTGTATCATCTATCTGGCACTCGCCCTCTGTTATGTTATATGCACAACTATCGCAGACAAGATGAACAGAAACATTTGGAAAGAATAAAGCATCTCCATCACTAATATCTCGTATTCTGCCTCTGTCAAAAGCGATATATTCGTCTGTATCAGATGAAGTTATACCCTTATGCCAATCATAATAAAAAATCTCATTGCTCCTTGAGGTTGTGTAGTCTGTATCATTTATCCTGAATTGAACCCAATCAATATACGCATAGGGAGTTATGTTGCAAGAAAATCTAACATCAACAGCAGAGCAACCGATAGTGGAAACATTTGCTTGGCAATTAGTAACCTCAAAAGTGTATATCTCAGTTGAGGAATTAACTTGAATACCATAGACTATCGGCAAGATTAGTAATAATAGAATCCCTATAAATATGCTGTTTTTCATTATGTCTCCCCTCTCCCACATTTAGTATTTAAATATGTTTTGTTTTCAATTCACCCTCTCACAATTCACAGACCAGTTAAAGGTTGTATAGGCTGGGTCACACAGATGTATGTATTTGAAATTGTCCTCATAGAAGGAATAGGTCATATTCTCTGCCCCCCATAAGTCTGTTGTCATGTTGCACTCCACACCATCAAGATAAGACAGAATATTGCCATATCTATCCTTGACTTGTGCTCTTGCTATCCAGTTAGTGTCAATAAGGCACATATTAGGAGCAGTCACAACCATGTTGAGGTCATCTGTGCTGATATTAAACTGCTCCAAAATCCAGTTATTAGTAGTGTTGATATTAACGATTGTGCCATTCATATCATCAAGCATACCTATAATCTCATCTCCAGTATTGTTCATCTGGTCTGATAGAGACTCATTGACAGCCACCATATAATTATAGGTATCATTTATTTCTTGGAGAATATCTGCCCTGACATCATAGAGTGTGGTGTTCAAGGAGGATACCTCAAAAGTGATAGAGGTGTTTATGGACAAAAGCATCTCCGTCAGGGTAGTGATATTCTCTTGTGTTAGGTTATGATTGTTCTGTATAAGGAAAGTGAGATTATTGAGATAATCTTGGACTTCATCAAAACTTTGCTGAGTGGATGTATTGGTGGCAAATATCAATTCCTGCGTCAAGTTAGTTGTATTCTGTATCTGCTCACTCAAGGACTGGTTTATCAGTAACATTTGGCTATGAGTATCATTCAAACTATCGGTTATATTTTGCAGATAGGATAATATGACAGAATTGCCATCGCCCTGCGATGAGTTCAATGCCTGAATCATAGCCCAAGTCAGGTCAAAGCTCTGGGTTGTGTTCTGCCTGAGACTGGCGATGTCACTAGAAATATTAGTAGTGGCGTTCTGCACCAAAAGATTGGTGCTATTCAGAGCCACAAGGATGCTGGTGTTCTCAGGTTCAGAGATATGGAATGTGTGTGAGACATAATATGTCTTGGTAATTAGGGTAGCATACGCATCTGCGATATAGACCCCATAGATGGCTGGTGCTGTGAAATTGAGTTCGTAGATTCCATTCCCGACAAGTCCCATCGCAGTCCAGTTAATGAACAGCGAGCCATCTGGGTAGAATAACCTGATATATGGCGTGGCAGTATTCACTGGGTCAAGGTTCTTGTCAAGGAACTGCACAACCGCTTTGCCCTGCTGGGTGGGCACATATTCTGCTCCGCCTACAAACCTGAGATTTTGGACTATGTTCTCCTCGATGAGTCCAGTGAGGTTATCTATGATGAGCGAGTTTGAATTATTGATATAAGTATTGGTTGAGTTGATGATTGAGATATTTAGTTCGTTGATAAGGTCTATGATGTCGCCTGTGTTGTTAAAAGTCATCCCTGTGATGTTCAGCAAGGTCTCTGTATTGATTAGGGTCTGATTCGTGATGTTGATTGTGGTGTTTAGCTGTGACTCGATGCCCAAGAGCTTGTTCCAAATCTGTTCGAGGTATGGCATTATGACATCAAGCAGATAGTCCCACACACCATTTATGATATTTGTCGTGTTGGATATGTGCATCTCTGAACTACCCATAACCTCCTGCCATACAGGATTTGATAGCTGATTGCACGAGACATAGAACTGGTCGAGTTCAAGTGTGCTTGCACCGCCATCTGTGAGATTTGTGTCGGTGAATCTGATTTTGAGACCGCCCAGCGACTCGTTATAGAGACCAGAGGTGGTGAGATTATTGAAAAATAGTGCGTTTGAGGCAGATTTCCAAACTGGATTCTCAAGGAGTCGGTTTGGTAGAGATTGCCACGATGCACTTGTATAATTATAGACAGATAGAGTTATGTGGTCATAATTCTCGCTATCAAACTTGCCATAAGCATATACCTCTATTCCTGTGAGCAGAGCCTCACTGACACCAAGACACGAGGACATATTTGTCACATTCAGAACAATATCAAGTCTTTTGACACCAGCCACATCTGCCTCTTTGAATTTCACCTTGTCTCCATCAATGAGTTCGAGATTAGTAGCTACCCACCCACCATCAAGTGTGCCTATGTTGAGATAATAAGCTGTTGCATAATATTTCACACTTGTTGCCTCATAATAGCATCTGGCGATTACAGGATAGACTCCCTCTGTTTCTGGTGCAGGCAGGTCATAGTAATAGATTCCGTCATGATTCATAGAAAACATCTGGGCGTGTTCGACATATTCTGAGTTATCTGGTGAATAGATGTCTATGAAACACACACCATCGTTGATGTATGTCCCATTGGAATCAAGCAGTTGTAGCCACGCCTTTGCCTGTTGCCCTATCTGATATTCTGTTCCAAAGACCTCCATAGTGGGCTTTGGCTTATTGGTGTAGGTGAGGTCAAGCCACCCATTGATTGCCCCTGTATTCTTGTTGGTTTTGAACTCAACAGAATAATTACCTGCTTGGGTAATAATGTTGGAGCAGTCGAAACTTGCAGTCATCTGGGCTGACCCAGCATAGGTGGTTGAGATGTAGTAGTTTGGTGTGTTGCAGGTCTGGTTATTGACTCTCAGAGAAATATTGACAGAGGGAGAAAATAAAGCCTCAAAGGTGATTGTTGCAGAATAGACTTGCGTGAGTCCATCGGGGGGATTGACTTGGAGCGTGTAGTTATAGGCAGTGTTGGCAGTGGTCGCCTCTCGATAGTATGGATTGAGATAAATTTTTGAGTAGAGTTGTGTCTGGTCTGCAACAACAAAAGTAGTTAGAAATATTACCAACAGAACCCACAAAAAACCCTTTCTCACCACTTTTAACCCCAGAGAAGGATTATATAACGAATGGTATATAAATCTTTTGCTTGGAAACAGAAAAAAAGAAAAAAAGGATAGGTCTTGCGACCTATTTATGCCTTGATGCCGAGTCCCTTGACCCTTTTCATCAGATACACAACAATAGCGATAAGAACAATTATCGCTACAAATTGGAGTATCTGGAACAGGGCAGACCCAAGCAAATCAACTATCATGGCTGAAAAATCGCCAGTTGTATAGTTAGGTGTATATGCCATTTTGCGTTCCCTCCGTTTAGTTTATTGCTCCATACAGAGCAAACTCTGTATGATGGAAGGGATATAAATATTTAGTGAATACATTTGACACACAATTATCTAAATATTTATAAATGTGTATGGCAGATAGACACCAGAAATGGCAAAATCAGACAGCATCAGAATAAGTCTGCGAGTCCCAACTGACATTTATGATGTAATCAAGAGTTCTTGCATACGGATAAAAATTATAGAGGGAAAAGAGGTTAAGAGAGTAATTTCTCTAAATGACGCATTTGTGGATTTCTTATGGAGAGGCATAGAAACAATAGAGGATGATGATGACAAAGAAACCTCAATATGAGAAATTCAGGGTGCGGAAAAAGCTGATGTTTATTGAAACAATGCTCTGGAGTATTGAAAGCATCATCTACATTGTGGGTGCATTTTGGGCTGGGTTTCAATTACGAGCAACCAATAACCTGCTGTTTGTTCTTGCCCTACTCGTAATCCTAATCCTCAGATTTAAGTGGAAAACAATAGAGGAAACAACCAAGAAGGTGAAATTAATATGAACAAAGCACAAAAGAAAATGAAAGATTGGGTAATATCGCACATAGCGAGTCCAGAAAAGATGACAGCAACAGACCACAAGGTAATAGACCTGCTGATTGTTGGTCTGCCATCATTCTTAGGAACTCTTATAATGTTCGCATTAATGTCTGCTGTATATCTATGGGTTCTCAATAAGTATGGTCTCGAAAAGACACTGGTATTCATGCTTGTGGGAGTTATTATTGGGATAGGGCAGATTTCTGGTGCAATCAAGCAACTCTCAGAAATCTGATTTTTTTATTTCACTTTTTGTTAGTGATATATGATTTTCGTCTGAGGTTTAAAAACTAAAATTTTAAAACGCAACTTTTATCGTCTGTAAGAGTGTGTCACTGAGCAAAAGTTTTTTCTAAAAGTTTTTATTCTAAATCGCATTACCAACTTGTAATCAGTAAGAAACTGATTGGAGAACAAATGGAAAAGAAAATAATAGAACAACCAAGCAAATGTGCAATATGTGGCAGGGCATTTAATTATAAATGCCAAATCTGGCGTGAAGGTGGAGTAGCATTTGGGATTCTTGAAAGGGGGACTTATCCTTGCTGTTCAGAGGGATGCAAAAAGACATACTTTGAAAAAAAGAAAAAGGAATGGGGCAGATAAGCCCCCTCTATTTGTATTTGATTTCCTTGATTTGAATTGTCCCATTGATTGTGGAAAAGCAGTAGAATGACCCTACCTCTTTATAGAGGTAGGTCATACTAAGATTAGTGCAGACCTCACTCATCTTTTGTTCAAGGTAATCATCTATAAGCCACATAACACCCAAAATCAAGAAAAATATGAGAACAGAGATTATCACTGCATTAATCGTTTTCATCTTGCTCTATGTCGTTCTGGATACCTTTCCTAACCCTATCTCCCATCTTTATCATAGAATAGAGCATAGACATCTCCTCAGTTGTTAAAGAAGGATGTGTTCGCTGAATAATTATCAACCAGTCATGCTTGGTCTTGGCAAACTTTGAAAGTGGGTCTTTCATACATTCTTTTGCAAGTTTTCCCATGTCTTGTTTCGCAAAATTCATCATTTGCACTTTCGTAAGGAAATCTTTTTTCTTTACTTGGTAATCGTTCCAAATATTACTCATCCAATTAATCTCAAAGATGACAGACCCAAGATAATTATGAGTAGCAGGATTCATGACACCTACCAAAGCATACACAGGAGTAGTTGCCATGCCCTCATCATCTAACTCAAACTTATTAACACCGATAGAGTGAAGGATATAGTGTGCAGTGCCAAGAACTTTCTCTGTGGGGCTTATCATGCCAATAGAAACCTCATTCTGCCTAAGTGTCTCTGTCTGAATAGTTATAAACGCAGACATCCTGCCACTGCCAATACCCAATTCCCCTGCTGATGTTATTTCATCTCGCATTAAGAAACACTTTTTTGTGTATTGTTTAATCTTATCCAAAAACTCTTGGTCTGAAAAACTAATCTTATCTGCTGAAAATTTCTTGTCCATGACCGATGCAATCTCTAAATTAACGCCACTTTTAAAACTGCCTGTCTCTCCAAAGGTGTTAGTTATTAAGTGCTGTTCTAATTGTCCATCCCTGCGTCTCAACAAATCCTCATAAAAAGCATCCTTGAAATCCACCCTGAATATTCTCCTACTGGATGGATTTGTTCTGAGATAATCCATAACCTTCATCTTTTGGGCTTGGTTCATCTCATTAAATATCTGCTTTGCGGTTATCAAGTTTATATCCCACCCTGTTCCTGAATGAAAGCGAGAATATTTCCCAAGAAAGTTGTTATCTTGAACTCAATCATTGTTATCTCTCTCTCAAACTCCTCGTCATAATCATAGGGGTCATCCTTAATGAGGTCATCGCCATAATAAGTTATGGGTTCTCTCTCAGTTAATGCCTGTCTCTTATAGACCTTCTTTTTGAACTTGTAGTCTGTCAGCAAGGCTTGTGTGTATTTCTCCATTAATCTAATCTCCCTATCCATGCCCTCACTCAAAGTCTGGGTCATCATCATCTTACATAGATTATTGCACATCTCAAGCCTTTTGTCCGTATGGTTACTAACCTGACAACTCTTTATCAGTTCCTTAATGCTGAAAAATTCATCATCGCCATAGAAAGCCATCAAACACCACCCTGTTTCAGTTTCATGTTTATTGCTCTCAGTTGCTTTTTATAATCCCTGATTTTAGTTCGTGCTTTCTTGAACTCATCCCTGTAATGCTCTATGTATTTCTCCAATTCTCTTTTTTGAGAGATTAGTGCCTGTGTATCACTTTCACTGAAAGTTGTCTGAAAAGCCATATCCCCCTATCTCCATTGATTATCATACTTCTCGTGCAATCTTAAAGTCTTATCCACCTGCTTATCGAAATAATCCAACAGCTTGTTGCATATACTCTGGATTTTTGCCTGTAGCTTCTTGTCACCCTTCACTTCTGTCATCCTGACATTAACTTCAAGCAATTTCTCAAGCAATGTCCGATATTCCTTTGTATATGATACTTTAATTTCTCTGTCGCCCATCATCTCACCCCATCAGTAGAAAAAGCAGGAGGTAAAAGAGATAGATGGGGTAGTTCCCCACCTTCAAAACCTCCTGCTGTCCTGTCTTGGCTGGAAAATTGCAGAACTCCATCAGGACTGGAAAAGTTTGGTCTGGTTCTTGTGCTCTTTTGTAGCATAACTAATCCCCTTGCTTTTTTTTCTTTTCAAGTTGCTCTACCCTATCCTCAAGCGAGTTTATATACTTTGCCATTTTGTCAAACTCCGCCTCTACTTTCTTGAACTCTGTATTGAGTTCCTTGCCTATATGCTCCATTACCTTTTTAGAGACCTCATTGGAGATGCTCTCAACTTTATCTTTTGGTATCAGACTTAACATTTTCAGACCTCCTTAATATTTCTCTCGTATTATCCAACAATTCTTGTATCTGCGGATTTTTGTTGTTTTGTATTGTCATCAAGTTAGACCAATAATGAAATACTTTCTCAAGAAACAACCCAAACAATAGAAAACCCACAACAAGCATACCACACAATAACCCCACTATCAAAAACTGGTCTATACGAATACCCAGCCTCGTAATCAAGAAATCACTAATTGGCTGTGATGCAGTTATAGACAGCAGTATGAAATTCACCAGCCCAAGAAAACTGGCTGATATATCATACCTCTGTTTCCAAGATGCAAATTTCAATCTCCAGTCCATCATCTCACCAGTTTGTATTTGAACTGCTTGTGGTCTTGCGTTCTAATCCTAACATGGGTTGCTATTTTTTTCACAAACTTGAATTTCGCAAGTTTGTTGAGTTTCCGAGAGGCAGAGTTCCTATCTATCCCTACACCGATACTAACCTCTTTTGCAGTCATTGGTCTTTTCTGCTCTTTCAGAAACCTGACTACTGCCTCTTGAATGGGACACCACCTTTTGTAGGAGGCTTACAGGTCTCGCAATAGCATCTCAAGCCATGCAACGCCCTAAACTTTACCCCACATTTCCTGCATATCACCATCTTTTGATAGTGCATTACAGACAAATTACTTTCGCCCATCTTTATCACTTCTTGCTGTATAACTCATCAAGCTCTTTTCTAAGTTGCTCTATCCTTAGTTCGCCATCATCTTGAGGGGCTTTGCTTTTCTTGCTAAATAACCCCCTCCTCTTGGGTTTTTCCTCTGGGGAGGATATACTCTCTGGAGCAGATACTACCTCTGCAACATCTGGTGGGAGGGGTGGCAATGGTGGAAGTGTATCAGGAACTTCAACTTTCGCCTCTTTTCTGGGTCTGCCTCTCTTAGTTTTAGGCTCATCATGCACAACAGCAACAGGGCTATCTGCCAATTCTTGCTCTATCTCTGCCTCTATGGTCTCTACTTCCTGTCTCACTATCTCCTCATCAGTATCCAACAAAAGTTCATTAACCATACCCGATAATTCCCACAAATCTGCGGATAGATGAACCAAGTCATCATGTATGGACATTATCTTTCGCTGTAACTTTATTATCTCATTTGTTGGTTGTCTTTTTGTCATTCTGTCTCCTTCTCCGTTTGTTTTTTCTTATTCTCCTTTTCTCCTGTTCTACTATGCTCTCAGGAATAGATGCGTCAAGTATCCGAATAACAGACTGCTTGGATATATGCCCTTCATTCTCGCAAAGATGATAAATTTTTCTCCTAATCATCAAGATATATCCTATCCCCCATCTATCTTTTTCTGGTCTGCCTTTCAGTTTTACAATTATCATCCTCACACCCCACATTTATACCTTCCGTTCTCAGATATTGCTTTGTCTCTCGCCAATCTCTCTCCCCCCTATCAAACTCATTGAGACACATCTCAAGGTTCAGCTTTACAAGAGTGGGGTCTCTATTCGCAAATGAGCACCACTCGCAAAGATTGTCATATATGAACCAACCCCCCGAATAATGCGGATAGCTTTGGAATGGACTGCCACACCACTCGCAGGGGATAACTCCGCCACCTTTTTTCTCATATCGTTTATTGCCTATATTTCGCATTTTGAAATGAAACCACCATCTCTCTAGTCCATTCCTCATCACAGGAATCCTGTCTTGATATAGTGCTTTACTCATTTTCCCACCCCATAGTGTTCCCAATCCACATCTATCTTAATCTCAAAAGCAGGGGCAGTCATGTTATAGTGCTCACCATAGAAAGTGTTATTAGTCTTGCAGATGACAGACCCATCAGATTTCAATTCTCCAAACATCAAGCTGTTGTTCAGGCATATCTCTTTAGCTATCTCTGGTCTGTTGCCTTTTGGCTCAAACACCCCCCCAACCCATAGAAAACCTATGGTAACTATAACCAAAATGATAAATGTAGGCACTAATTCAGAAATCTCTTTTCTAGCATCCTTAAATTCAGATTTCAGTTTAAAATCTCTTTCTTTTTTTGCCATTTTTTATATTACCTCGCAATCTTTCATTCTCATATATAAAATTTTCGTAAGGATTAGGTCTTGAATCTGATACTTTTTCAACTTCTCATAGTCTCTATTATAGAACAACTGAATTACATCCTCACCCTCCAAACCATCAAATTTGTGTTCTCCGTTTATCAGCATACAGATACCTTGCAGAGAACCCTTTGCGAATTTATCGCTGTCGAGGGCGTTTCTTAGGTCAAGTATCATCCTTTTGAAAGGCATATATGGCTTGACTCCCAATATGATAGACCTCTTATAAAGATACACAAAATCAAACAAAAGGCAGTTGAACCCAACATAAGTCCCCTCATGTGCCTCTACAAACCGCCAGAAGTCCTCCAGAATGGCTTTTTCGCTTTCTCCGCATAGAATAGTGGTCTGGTCTGAATCATCCATTATACCTATCATGGTGACTCTTGAGAGGGGTGTCATTGCGTCAATGCCTGTTGTTTCAATATCCCAATAATAAATCATTTGCTACACCTCATAAAATCGTAGGGCGGATACCCACAGATTTATCTGTGGGAGGAATCGCCCCTCCTTCTTGTTTTTCTACGAAAGGTTGCATTAAATCAAACATTGTCTTTTGTGCTAACCTCTTTAAACAAATATCAACATATTTCTGCGATATATCACATCCGATATAATTTCTGTTAAGTTGTTTTGATGCGATTATTGTTGTTCCACTTCCGACAAAATAATCCAAANCTACTGATTGGTCTGGCATCTGCTTTAGTAATTCTAAAGCATCCATGCAGTAGATTTTATTTAATTCAATAGTCATTTTCGTCTCACCTTCCTCCTTTCTTATCTTTGGGCTTCATAATCGTTTTCTTATCTAAATAATCACAATAGTCATTAAGGAATTTGCACCAAATACAAAACTCTGGAATACAATTAAGATTGGTTTCTAGCTTCATCTTGCTCAAATAGCCACAATAGCATCTATCACTAACGAAATCTAAAAGAGATTGTGCTATACCCATCTTCAGCCAGTTAGACGAACCTTCTTGGCGAGGTGTAGCCACTACCCTATTTTTTTCTTTATCCAACGCATATAGCATCTTAATCCCTCAATATGAAATAATCCTGTCTTGGCTCATAGATTTCCCCATCAGAACAGAGCCTTCTCAGAGCCAAATCTATCTGTTCATTGGGTGCTTTTAGTAGGCTCACCAATAGCCATTTTTTGATACCTTCAGGATATTTTTTCAATAGTTCCAATATATCTTTCTTGGTATCTATAATGGGGTGTGTATTTTCAATAGGTGGTTTTTTTGTGTTAGTATCACAAATTTCCCCCCCAGTTACCACTTCCTCTGCAATTTCTTGGGACACTTGGGACTGATGGGACACTAATCCTAACTCTTTCTCTATATGCGTAGAAAGAGTTGAAAAAGGTGTCCCAAGTGTCCCAAGTGTCCCAAAGGTAATTCCATCAATCCACCTGTCTTTTATCCATTCTCCATTGACATTTCTGCTCGTATAGGAGACATAAATTCCCTCCATTTCAAGGGTTTTGGTAAATTCTTTCTTGCTGATGACTCTAACACCCTTTTCTCTCAGGTAATTCATATATGCTTGATATACCTCCCCATATTTGAGGTAGTCTTTTTCACTCTTTGTTTCTACAATCCTCTCTTTCCAGAATAGCCCCAGAGGATTGCTGAATGTGATATATCTCTCTTTTTGTTCTGCAAAAGTCCCCTGTTTGGAAAACAACCCCTTATTTATCAGGGTGGGTAGGATTTCTGTAACTTTCCGAGCAAGTGCCTCATACTCGCTATCTGGGACAGATTCTAAAACATCTCTACTTATGGTAAATTGATTGGGGAAACGAATAACCATCCACCTGCGATAGAATCCATCTTGGGTGTCCTCTGTGATAGGGAGATTGTTGGTAGAGATAAGGATTTTGGCATAATTGTAGCCTTCAAATGGTTGTTTATTCTTGAACTCATACCCTATCAAGTCTGAGCCAGTCAATTTCTTGAGCAGACTTGTCTTTGTGAGTAGTCCAAAATTGGTTTCTCCCACAAAGCAAACAAGTTTCTTGTAGAGCCTAGCACATTCAAACCTACTTTCCAATAGCACGTCTAGTTCGCAACTGGTGCTGTTACTGACCCCTACAAAGCGAGTTATTAGTTGGAGTAAGGTAGATTTACCATTTGCACCAGTGCCTACCAGAGTGAATATTAGGGGGATAGGATACGATGGCAGACAACAATATGCGACCATCTCATAAAGGGTGTCTTTATACTCCTCGCCCACCCATTCTGTAAAAAGTTTATCTATATGCGGTGTCTCAGACCACATCCCAATATTCCAATTAATAGGATTACAGGCAAAAAATTCTGGTGTGGCATCCGTTAATTCCTTTGTTCGTATATTGAAAAATTTATCCTTGAACTGAATTATGTGTTCTGGCAAGTTTTCGGGGATGTGCCCTCTACCTACTTGCTTGAAAGCCTCCATATACGCATTTTTGATACCTGCGGTTACTAATTGCCCCCCAAATTGGAGTTCTTGGTCTATAAGTCTGAGAATATCGGTCTCATCAACAATCTCCCATTTAAAAAGGTCTGTATTCCATACCCAAAACAATCCAGTTCTATCATAAAAATATGGTTTTCTCTGCCAGAATAATTCAGCGTTATCATAATAATTATCAATTTTGAGAGTTAGGCTCTGGTCTGGGGTCTGTCTATTTTTCCTCTGCCATTTTGTTTTATCCGCCATAAATTGTTCTGCCAACCCACTTTTTTCAGCAAGAGCCTCCGCAGACTTGTTGAAATCTACATTTTCTTTGAGCATAAAGAGGTCAAAGATACTCCCCCCCTTATTACAATGAAAACAATGCCATAGTCCCTTGCTATCATTGAAAGATAGACATTTCCCCCCCTTACTAGAATGTAGGGGGCAGAGGGTAGGGTTTCGATTAGTGGGGATATTGTAACTTTGTAGTAACTGCGAGATAGGTATTTTTGTCTTGATGAGTTCAAGAGTAGGGTTAGGCGGTGATTTAATCTGAGACCATGTCTTTTCTGGTGGGGCATCTACATCCCATTTTGAAAAAAGAGCTTTGAGTTCTGCGTATTCTATGTCAGCGATTGGTGATGTATCTACTATTGAATAGATGTTTCCGTTAGGGTGAATGGAATTTGGGGCGATAACTTGCCTCCCCTTGCCTTGTATATCTGCAATACGTTCCCCCACAGAGTTATTGACATTAAAGGATGTGACATTTTCGCAATGGAAATACTTATGCAATTTTCCCGAACCTGTGAGAATTGTGAGTGTATTTGGCAAATTTTGGCACACTTCCGCCTGAACATCCGCATCATCGAAATCAACAACCAAGAGATTATTGTATCCGCATAGGACTCCATAATTTCCACCTCTCGAAAGATGTGATAACAGGATGGGGTCATCGAATCTATGTATTTTATTAGTCCATCCAACCTCCACCGCTTTTTTTCCATGAGATTCAACTAACACAAATGCAAATTCCTCTTTTTTTAACGCATCTGGTATCTCTATCATTCTTTTCCGACCCATCCTCTGCTAAAATCCTCTATTGCTTTTTTGCACTCTGCTTTCTTATCATCTGGCACATAGAAAAACGCAACTTTCAATAGATGCTGGTGCAGAATATCGTGGTGTTTCTTGCAGAGATAGACCCTGCCATCTTTATCAGTTCCACCAATCCCTCTTGGTATGTAATGGTGTAATTCGCACACATGGTCTCCGCATCCCTTTTTTCTGCAAAAGATATTTTCATCTACCATATTCTGCCTCTTGTGAATATTGCTTGAGTTCCAGCTACTTGACTAATCTAATTACAATCATATCCTCGCTTTCGATAGACATGATTAGGCTCTGGAGATTTTTGAAAGGGAATTTGCCACTCTTGTAAAGATTTGCAGGGACTCTGATGTATGTGCTCTCAAATCCCTTAGTTCCAATTCGATTAACTCGTGTAACTTCTCTGATAGGATATGTTTCCTGCGTCATAGCAGATTTGAAATAGTCTTGCCCTTTATATAATTTTACATTCCGCATTATCTATATCCCAGATTGATTAACTTTATTAATCTGCACTATAATCTCAGACTATTGCCTCTATAAAGGCATATAACATAGTGAGGTGTTTTTCAATGGGAGAGTGGATAGCAGTAGAGAACAACAGAAACTTTTGGTCTCCGAGCAAAGAGGGAGACCAGATAGAGGGGAAGTTAGTGGGTATTGAGGATGGGACTTATGGCAAGAAATACATCCTGCAAATCAAGAAAGATGGCAAAGAGGAACTGATTACTATGCCTTCACACAAACTTTTGCAAGGTAGGTTGTCAGTTTGTGAGCAGGGAGACATGGTAAGAGTAATCTACAAGGGGACTCAGCCACCAAAAGTTAGGGGAGAGAACCCACTCATGCTCTATGATGTTTTCTACAAGCGAGATTAGAACTTTATTTTTATTTTTTCTATTTTGTCGTCTATAAATTAGACTAATTTCATTTTTTGAAACAACTTTTTTATACCTCCTTCGATGGTTTCATTTTTTGAAACCATGCTTTAGCCCCCTCCCAGACTAATTTCATTTTTTGAAACAACTTTTTTATACCTCCTTCGATGGTTTCATT
>JAEAME010001083.1_pt1 | contig 21081 bp, 14 predicted proteins | sample 8958731 | NCBI WGS metagenome assembly JAEAME01 (sample SAMN16933194, study PRJNA681113) | bioreactor sludge metagenome | isolation source: anerobic bioreactor sludge (Control) | place: India:Bengaluru | collected 2018-10-24 | reverse complement strand
ATTACTTACGCAGGCTGTAGGAGAAAACCTTAGAAATAGTCCCAGGGGGTTTCGAACCCCCGTTTCCGGCGTGAGAGGCCAGCGTCCTAGGCCACTAGACTATGGGACCATTGAGAAAAGAATATTAGCAGAATTAATGAATAATTTCCAGAAAAATAATATAAAGGCAGGTGATAGTCGCGAAGCGAGGGGCAATAGGTAATAGGGGGAGCAGCTTACCGTTTGCCGCTCACTGCTCGCCGCTTACTGGCGTTACCAGGAATTTCTTCAGGATATCCGGTTCCTTTATTGGTTCGTAACAGATATTTCTTGTGCAGGGTGAGGCATATGCTTGCTCATCTCTATAGGCAATGGTTGTGTAAGGACGAAACGTTGAGCGGGCTGTCTCTGCCAACTCTGTGGCTGCAGATATGCTTACGGTAAGTTCCAGCCCATTGTAATAAGCATCAAGGGCGCTGAAATAATATCCACCGTGGACACCGGTAGTCTGCCCCCATGACGAGAATACCCTCAGGGCTTTCTCGGCCAGAGTTCGATACTCAGATTTGTCTTGTATGAAGCTAAGTTTGATGAGCAAAATGATTGCAAGAGAATTAGCCGATGGCTGGGGGATGTCTTCAATACCTTTCAGGCGCGTGCCAAGGACCTCTTGGTCGGTATCGAAAAAGCCGCCTTCATCCTCGTCCCAGAAGAGTTCTATCGTGCGGGTCATGAACTGATCTGCCTTCTCGAGATAAGCGGCATTCCCTGTCGCTTCATAGGCGCTTACGAGTGCATCGATAAGGTGAACGTGATCATCCAGGAGACCTTTTATTCCGGGAGTATGAAACACGTTGCCATCATCGGTATTTATGGTAAGGATTCTTTCAAGGCTTTTGAGGGCAAAGTCCTTGATCTCTTCTTCTCCCAGTACCCGATAGGCTTTCAGAAATGAAGAGATGTACATTCCGTTAAGAGAAGAGTACATGGCTGTATCAACAAATGGTTTGGTTCTTGTTTCGCGAGTAGCGAGGAGTTTCATCTTTCCCTGCTCAAGTATTCTGTTGACTGTGTCGGCGTCCATGCCGGTTATTTTTGCCACGTCCTCAAGGTTTTTCTCAATATAAAGCACACGCTTTGATGAATCATGATGCATCATTGCTTTCTCGTGGAGAAAGTAGGGGGCGAGAACTGAGTATTCTTCCTGTGTGAGTAACGATTTGAATTCGTCATCCGTCCAGGTGAAATACCCGCCTTCATCATCGGGCGTCACATCGGCATCCTGGCTTGCATAGAAACCTCCATCCGGATGGGAAAGCTCCTTTCTTGTGAAGCTGATTATGCCGTCGGCAATCTCTTTGAAATAGGGGTCACCGAAAAGATTATATGCATCCACATAATTTCTCAGGAGCCACGCGTTATCATCCGCCATTTTTTCGAAATGGGGTATAATCCACGCCTGGTCCGTCGAGTACCGGTGAAATCCTCCTGCAAGCTGGTCATGGAAGCCGCCCCTTGCCATTGAGGTTAGCGTTTTCCTGAGTGCGGAGCCAAGCGTTTCATCTTTGGTAAAGAAGTATCTGGCGAGCAGGAATTCGATGGCCCCTGACATGGGAAATTTCGGCGCTCTTCCAAACCCGCCATAGATCGTGTCGGCAGACTTCATGATTATGTTTGTACCTTCATCAATAAGTGATTCACGTATATCGCCTTCACCCAGAGGCTTGTGCTTCAGCATGTCGAGGAGTTGCTCGCTGCTTTCCGTAACCTGATCACGCTGTGTCCGACAAAGCTGCGCAATTGCCATGAGTATTGCTTTGAATGCAGGTCTTCCAAATCCTTCATTCGGAGGGAAATAGGTGCCGCCATAGAATGGTTTTCTGTCTGAAGTCAGGAAGACGCTGAGAGGCCAGCCACCCCCAAAGCCCATGGCAGCGACAACCTGCTGGTATCGTCTGTCGATATCAGGCATTTCGTCTCTATCGAGCTTTATGGCGATGAAGTTATCATTGAGAATCTGTGCCACCTCAGGGTCTTCAAAGCTTTCTTTTGCCATGACGTGACACCAGTGGCACCAGATTGCCCCTGAGCTTAAAAAAACAGGCTTGTCTTCCTGATTTGCCTTCTCAAAGGCCTCATCTCCCCAGGGATACCAGTTGACCTTCTGATGAGCAGCGTGCTGCAGGTAGGCTGATTTTTGATTGGCTAGCTTGTTCACATGAACTCCTTCTTGCTTTTAATGGGGAAGCGGGAAAGGAAGTAAAAAACATGGCGAGAGGCTATGGGCAATAGCGAAGGGTGGGAAAGAAAGTAAAAAAAGTGAAAAGTATAAAAACTCGAACGCAATACAGATTACGAAACTAGAGGTCATGGGTAATGGGCGATGAATTCAAGCCTCTAACCTCTAACCCGTTGCCTGGCTTACTTTGTCAAAAGCACCGGGCACTTTGCGCCTTTGAGGACGTTCCGAGCAACGCTCCCTACCAGGAACCTTGCAATGCCTGATCTCCCGAGAGAGGCAATGACAATAAGATCTATACCCTTGTCGTCTGCTTCCTTCAGGATAGCCTCATAGGGGTTTCCGTTACCTATGTCAACGGTGATGGATACCTCTTTGGATTGAGGAAATTTGTCAATCTGTTTCTGGAGATCTTCCTGCGCCCTTGATTTTATCTGATTCTCAATGTTATGGAGCATGTCGTCTCCCAGGCAAATGTCACCCATACATCTTCTCACCTCTGTGGAGATCGCATGGAAAAGGAATACCTTGGCGTTATACTGTTTTGCGATGTCCAAGGCTTGTTTCAGGGCTTTGTCGGAATAGTCTGAAAAATCGGTTGGAACAAGAATTTTTGTTGGCCGTAACATATCCTGTCCCTCCTTTCATAAAAAAATACGGGTAATTGTGTTATTGCCGTTTCCAATGACATCCCGCACGAAAATAAAGGTCACCATTTCAAACACCCGTTACTTTGTGAGCAATACCGGGCACGTGGAACCTTTGAGGACGTTCCTTGCCACGCTGCCAAGAAGATATTTTGCCAGGCCAGTTTGTCCCAATGAGGAAATGACAATCAAATCAATCTTCTTCTCTTTTTGGGTATTGATAATCATTTCTGCAGGATTTCCCATAACCACTTCACCAAAGATTTCCAGGGAATTGGCCTGTGGAAATTTGTCGATCTCTTTTTGGAGTTTTTTTCTGGCGCCGTTGATCATTTTTGTTTCCATCTGTTTGATTGACCGAGGTGTTAATCCGTAGTCATCAATGCTGTGACCTATCTTTTCCGAGACAACGTGAAGAACGTAAACTTGTGCTTTATACTCTTGCGCAATGTCAATGGCCTGAGCGAGCGCCCTGTCTGAGTATTGAGAAAAATCGGTGGGTACGAGGATTTTCGTCGGCATTAACATAACTACCTCCTTTTTAAAGGACATCTTTTTAACGATATCCTTTTTTAAAAATCCTTCTATTATCAATAATAGCATCAATATCAGGGCTGTCAACTGCCGGAGGTCACTTCTTTTTGAGCTTGATAGCTTGCCAGCATGCAAGCTTGATGGCTTTCAGAAAGTTGACAAGTTAACAACGTCCCTTCGTCTTGAATCAAGAAAAAATGTGCTTATATTAGTTGTCACTATGTTTTTGGAGGAAAAAACAAGAAAGTTGACTTGGCGGCTTGGCTTCTTTGTCATTTTGGTTTTATTTTTGCAATCGTGTGGGATTTCGGAAAATAATACACCGTTGAAGGAGAAAAAAATGGCTGCAGGAGATGCAGGTGTGGCATACAAAAACGATGTGGCAGGCGTGAAGGAACCGAAAGGTGTCAAAACAGAGTGGGCAACCTTTGCCCTTGGGTGATTCTGGGGGCCGGATGCCCGGTTCGGGCATGTTGAAGGTGTACTGCGAACCCAGGTAGGCTATGCAGGAGGAACAAAAAAGAACCCAACCTACTACAACCTTGGAGATCATTCAGAAACAATAGAGATTGAATTTGATCCACGAAAGGTTTCTTATAAACAACTTATTGATATATTTTGGGAAAGCCATGAACCAACGGCTCGACCGTTCTCGCGACAGTACGCATCGTTCGTCTTTTTCCACACCGATGAACAGAAAAGGATAGCGCACGAGACAAGAGAGCAGGTAGAAGCGAGGAAAGGACATAAGGTTTACACTGAGATTGTTCCAGCTGGCACTTTCTACCCTGCGGAAGATTATCACCAGAAATACTATCTACGGCGGTACGAACCTTTGGTAAAAGAATTGAGTGCTCTTTATGCCGGTAAAAGCAATTTTACGAAATCGACGGCTGCTGCTAAAATCAATGGGTATCTTGGGGGCAATGGAACCCTTGAAGGACTGAAGCATCAACTGAAAGATATTGGCTTGTCTGCTGAGGTGATAGACAGGATTGTAGGGGAGCTAAAAGGAGCAAGCAGGTAAGGAAAATAAGAAACCGGGCAAGAGGCTATGGGTAATGGGAAGAACGGGAAGGGCGGGAATAGGAAGGCAGGATCAAGTCTTCCTTCTTCCATCTGACTCATAAAATCCCGGCAAGCTGGATGGCTTTCATTCTAACAAATATCAAGGCAGAAAAGATGGATATGCCAGTAAACAAAGGTGTGTACAAATTTCTCATAGCAGTATCAATAACAACGTTCTTATTGTCGGCGTGTTTTTATAAGGCGCCGCCGTTTGACGAAGTGAAGTGGCGAAACGATACGAGTCATCAGGATCCGGCTCTGCTCTATGCCCCTCATGTAAAGGATGGCAAGTTTTATAACCCATGGATGCCCATGGATAGGAGCGGTTTTGGCAGGGTCTTGAAGTGGAAGCTGACCGAAAAAAATGTCTATAGCGACGAAGAGATGAACTTCAAGCCGGATTTTGTACCGGATCTGAAAAAACGAATTGAGAAAATGCCAGGCGAAGATTTTATCGTTTGGATCGGACATTCTACATTCTTAATCCGCATAAATGGTGAGTACTGGCTGACAGACCCAATGTTTTCTGAGCGGGCGCTTCTTCCCAAAAGAAAGACTCCTCCGGCAATCTCCTTGGAGGAAATGAATGGACTTAACGGGAAGCTCAATGTAATCGTTTCCCATAATCACTATGATCATTTTGACAAACCGAGTATTGCCGGGCTTCCGGATGATGCCAAAGTCTACGTTCCTGTGGGTCTCAAAAAATCGGTTGAGAGTCTCAATAAGCGCCATGTGACGGAGATGGACTGGTGGCAGACAATTGATCTTGGTAATGGATCAAAACTTGTCTGTCTGCCGGTTCAACACTGGTCGAGGCGTATTTCCCAGAGCATAGACACAACCCTGTGGGCAAGCTTTCTTCTGATCACGCCTCACAGTAACATATATTATGGCGCTGACAGCGGGTACTTCATAGGGTATAAAGAAATCGGGAGAGTCTACCCCGGAATCGATTATGCCTTAATGCCAGTCGGCGCGTATCATCCCCGATGGTTCATGCACTATGCCCACATGGATATCGACGAAGTGCTCCGGGCCGTTGACGACCTCGGTGCTCGCCACCTCATACCAACCCAGTGGGGTACTTTTCAGTTAGGCGACGAGCCAATTGGTTACCCCATTATTGACCTGAAACGCACAATGATTCAAAAAGGATTTGATGCTTCGAGGGTAATAATAATGGATCCCGGAGAGATAGTGCTGCTTAAAGCAAAGACTTTAGAAAGCTCTTCAAAGGCGGGTCATGCAGGATAAGGCACACGTCGCCTTTCCCGTCCATCGTGGTCACCCCCGTTTCCCCGTATAGGGTCGATACCGATGACGACCCACTTTTCCTCGGAAGGACGATAGAACCGTTTTATTCTTCTCTTCCGGATAAGCTGGTCCAGAATCTCGCAGTTAATGTAATCAAACTTGTTATTTTGGTACTGTATGTGCAAAACCATATGACTCCCCCTTCGTACGGTAGCACATGTGTATAAAGTCTAATCTTATTATACCATAAGGATTATATATTGTTACAAAAAATTTACGTGACCGGTATGCGGGATTGCAGTTTTTTTATGATCGGGAAGGCGCGTGGCGGGTCGGTGAGCCTGGCTGCCCCGATGAGGAAGCCGCCAGTGTGCACAAGCACCAGACCTTTATACAGGGGATCGTGGGCAACGATCGTTGATGTTTTACTGTCTGTGCTCACAAAAAAATCTGCACGTGACTTCTCGAGATAGGCCTTATACTCGTTGAAAACCTTCTCCGAGGATTGGGGGGAATCTTCGAAGACCAAAAAAATACGGATGGTGTTGCCGTCAAGGTGTGCGTCTGCTACCAATCCTTTCTTGAAAAAGGCATATCCCAATACACCCTGCACAATATACGTTTCTGTTCTTGGCACAATTTCGGGTATTCTGATGACATCAAGTACTTTACGCAAAGACGGATCATCAGGAATATTTTTCGCGATAGATTGAGCGCAAGCCAGAAAGATTGATTTTTCCATAGTGACGGTCCCGGAAGGTGAGAGCCGAACATAGTATCGGTTTTTCGCAAAAAGTAACTGGGACTCATTGACGAAACCCTCTGTTCCTATATCGACAAGCTCCTCGTCAGGATCACGATACCTGGAGTAGATTCCAAAGGCATCCATGGAGGATCCCATCTCGTAGATATCAGCAACGATACCAAGTTCGGGATTGTCGGATCGGGCATAAACAGCTGTCGCAAGAGCTTTAAAGCCGTAAGGGTAATAGAGCTCTGCCTCGCCGTTTATGTATTTGTAAAGGTCTTTTTCTGTATAAATATCGACCTTCTCCTTTATGACCCAGCCTTCTGCAAATCCAGGCGTGGGAAGGAGTTTTTCAACAGGCAAACCCGATGCCGAATCGGCACTCATGGGGGGAGTAAGGAGAAAAAACGTCAGGTAAATAACGACGATTGCGAACATACGTGTTAGCTTCATGGTGCATGCTCCATGGGTTATGCGAGCAGCGTTCGCGCCCGGCACATTTTTTCGGCAATATTGAGTCCGTTCACACAACGGGCGAGGCATGTCGCACAGTTTGAACATTGAGATGCGGTTTTGTCTGGAGGAATCCCCTGGTAGGTTGCCCTGGCAAGCTCACGTGCGCCGTATCCTTCCAGATACATGAGGCTTCTGTTGATCGTGCTGATTGCAACATGGCTTGGGCATCCAGCCTCACATGCTGAACAAAGATGACAGTAGTAAGGGTTTATTGCCTCAGAATATCGCTCAAGAACCCTTGCGTCCGTCTGGGTCATCTTCATATTCATCACGACAATGTCCTCCTGGAACATGCTCATGTTCTGCATGCCGGGGATAGCACATGCCACGTTGGTGTCCTGAAGCACCCATTTAAGGGCGGCCTGATGAGGGCTTGTGGAGCCAAGGGCATTCGTTTTGTATCCTCCAGCCTGGGTTTTCATCGCCACAATCCCGATACCTGATCCTGCGGCACGGGCAATGGACTGCTTGATAGCTGAGTCGCTTTTAAAATTATAACCGACGAGGGCAACATCAAAGAATTTTGTTGGATCATCGGCTAAAGCATTTAAGATTTCAGCCTGGTTGGTGTGTGTGGTGACACCAAAAAAACGAACCTTTCCCTGCTTGCGGAGTTCCATCAACGCCTCGCGTGTCTCGGGGTCGAACGCACGGTCTTTGCTGCTCAGGCTATGGAGCTGGATAACATCTATGTAATCAGTTTTCAGCTTTGAGAGGCTTGTTTCCACATCTCTGAAGATGTCTCTTTTGGAGGACGAGCTTGAGACGGTTTTTGTAGCCACGTATACCTTACTGCGACGTCCTTTCAGAGCTCTTCCCACAATCTCCTCGTTACGTCCCCCCATGTATCTCCGCGCAGTATCGACATAGTTGATTCCCAAGTCAAATGCGGTCTCCATCACTTCATGTTCCGGAGTGAGCATGGCACCGAAGCTGACTGTGGTAACCTTGAGACCTGTGCGGCCAAGGGTACGGTAGACTGGAGTTACGGAAGGCGTTGTTGCTGCTCCCAACACCTTCCCCAGGCTCAGACCTGCTGCGGCGCTTGTTGCTGTAACGACACCAAGTTTTAAAAAATCCCTGCGCTTCATACCATTCCTTGTGTCTTGCTCACCCATGATGCCCCCTTTGCCATTGTTCATTACCAATTAGGTATAGTATAATACATTTCTGATCCAAAGGCGCTCCTATTGTGAGACAAAAAAGATCCTTCACGGGCGAAGGTTCTCCTAAACAGGTGACATCTCTTTGGACAGGTGACTATGATGATACCGAAAAAAAATCAAACATTGGTAGAGCTTGAAAGCATTATCCCGCTGTCAAGATCCAGCACCGAAGTCTTCAAAACAGGACAGTGGGGTCAAAAGAAACCAGTATTCCATGAAAAGCTTTCGCCATGCCGGGAAGCATGCCCTGTCGGCAATGATATCCCAGGAATTCTCTCCTATGCTGCCAGGGGCGATATTGACGGTGCCCTTGCCTTAATCCTTCAGGAGAATCCTCTCCCAGGCATATGCGGACGGGTGTGTTACCACCCATGCCAAATCAGCTGCAACAGGATTCAATTTGACAAGGCCGTCGAGATCAGAAGTCTGGAACGCTTCATCGCGGACTACGGGCAGGCAGCCCCAAGAATGCGGAGCAACCAAAAAGGGAATAAGGTTAATGTGGCAGTGATAGGATCAGGGCCCTCCGGACTTTCAGCAGCGTATTTTCTTGCGCTATTTGGTCACAAAGTGACTATTTTCGAGGCAAGGCCTGAACCAGGGGGAGTTCTCAGATATGGTATCCCCGAGTACCGGCTCCCCGGGGAAATAGTAAAAAGAGAGATTGACCGGATTCTTGGGTTGGGTATACATCTGGTCACCGGTGAGGGTGTGGACATCAAAAAACTGACCCATATGAAGGAGAACTACGATTATGTTTTTCTCGGAACAGGCGCATGGATGCCACAAAGGATTGAGGCGAGCTTCGAACACCGAGGTGCCATAACATATGGCCTTGATTTTCTTTCACAGGGAAAGAAAAAAGCGATATGTGAAAGAAAGAAAAATGTCGTTGTTGTCGGAGGGGGGGATGTGGCTGTTGACGTGGCCAGAACGGCACGCCGCCTCTGTGATCCTGATGCGAGAATCACAATGGTCGCCCCCGAGAAGGAAGGAGAGTTCCCGGCAATTCCTGAAGGACTTGTGGAAGCATTGGAAGAGGGGGTCCAGATGATAGGGGAATATCAGCCGGTAGAGTTTACAGGCAACGAACACCTGAAACAAATAAAGTTTGTCAAAACAAAAGTAGAAAAAGACCAAGCAACAGGGAGATACAAACTGTCACCGGCAGTAGGAAAAGATCTATTCATTGATGCTGACCTTGCGATTATTGCAATCGGCCAATTCCCTGACATAAGGCCTTTTTTTGGTACTATAGTGGATAAGGATTCATCCAAGGTTTTTGTCGATGAATCAGGCGCTACTCCGCTCCCCGGTTTTTATGCGGGCGGTGATCTGGTAAGGCAGAGACCGGCCGTGGCTGATGCCATCCTCTCGGGAAAGAGGGCTGCCCTTTCTATTCATCTGAAGGCGAACGGATACGAGCCGGAGAAGATACTGGCATCCTTAAAGCTCGGAAAAGGCTCCTTCCTTTCCATCAACGCATTCGCAGAAGAAAGGGGGATAGACCTTGGCAGGGCCGTCGAGTTTGCCGAACTCAACACATTGCCCTACAGAAAAGTCGAGCCGCATCATGGGATAGCATTGCCTCCCTGGGCGAGAAAAAACGATTTCAAAGAGGTAAACGGGGGACTCGAAAGAGAAGCAGCCATTGACGAAGCGAGCAGATGTTTCTACTGCGGCACGTGCATTGAGTGTGATCTCTGTTTTCTCCTTTGTCCTGATATATCCATTATCAAGGAAGGACAGCGGCTGTACAGCGTAAACAAAGACTATTGCAAGGGATGCAGTATCTGTGCAACAACATGCCCCCGTCACGTGATAGAAATGGAGGATGGCCCATGAGAGAGCTGTTACCTGGAAACTACGCAATTGCAGAAGCAGTGAGGCTGGCGAAGGCACAGCTTATTCCGGCATATCCCATTACGCCCCAGACACCAATTTATGAAAAACTCTCGGAAATGGAGGCCCAGGGGACGTTGCCGGGAATCATGGTGAGGGTAGAGTCTGAGCACTCTGCAATGGCCATGTGCATATCTGCGTCGCTGACCGGTGCACGGGTTTTCACCGCTACCTCCTCACAGGGATTGGCGCTCATGCATGAGATGCTCCATTACGCATCAGGCAACAGGGCGCCCATCGTCATGGGATGTGTTAACAGAGTCCTCGCGGTACCGTGGTCTTTTGGGAGCGACCAGACCGATACGCTGGCCCAGAGAGACACGGGTTGGATGCAGTTCTATTGCGAGGACAACCAGGAAGCATTTGATACGATCATCCAGGCATACAAGATTTCTGAGGCGGTTATGCTCCCCTCTATGGTTATCATTGATGCGTTTTTCAACTCCCACTTCATAGAGCCCATGGAGGTGCCCGATCAGGACATGATTGACCGGTTCCTGCCGCAGGCTGCCCTTCCGGAGCGATTCGATCTGGACAATCCGACATTTGTCTCCAATGTGGTGACTGCCGGTTCCCAGTTTGTGCCGTTTCGGAAAACGGGCTTTGCAGACATGGAGAAGGCAAAGGCAGTAATCAAAGAGGTGGACAAAGAGTTCGAGGAATTCTTCGGGAGAGGCTATGGCATGGTAGAAGCGGTCCGAACGGAGGACGCACAGCTGGTTCTTGTAACAAGCGGATCAATGACAAGCACCGCTCGCGTGGTAGTTGAATCCCTAAGAGATAAAGGATTGAAGGTTGGGCTTTTAAAGATAAAGGCATTCAGACCGTTTCCTTCAGAGGAGATAAAAAGTGTCCTGCAGGGTGTTGATAAAGTAGCTGTCGTGGATCGTAACATATCACTCGGGAAGGAGGGTATTTTCTGCCAGGAATTGAAGTCAGCCCTCTACAACTCAAAAGTCCGTCCTCCCGTGTACGGTTACATAGCCGGGCTCGATGGACTTGATGTTTCTCCGGAAACCCTTGAAGGCATAGCAAGGGAGGTAATGGATAAAGAGGAACCGAATGATCTTCCTGTGTGGATTGGAGGCAGCCAAGATGGAAAATGAAAAACTCATAGCAGATATGATGAGATCAGGGCATATGGCATGCCCGGGATGTGGGGTTGTTATAGCCATGAGGCTTGTGCTTCGCGCCCTTGGAAGAAAAACAGTAGCAGTCATTATACCATCGTGCTCTTCTATCATCTCCTCGACCTATCCGAACACCTCGCTCAAAGTCCCTGCTTTTCACGGTACATTTGAATCAGCAGCACCCACAGCTGCAGGCATATCCTATGTACTCAAGCTGCAAGGAAAAGATGATATATCGGTTGTTGCATTTGCCGGCGATGGAGGAACCTTTGACATAGGGCTCCAGGCCCTCTCGGGAACGGTGGATCGCAACGAACATTACATCTACGTATGCCTCGACAATGAGGCCTATATGAATACCGGCATTCAGGCAAGCTCTGCAACCCCGGAATGCGCGTGGACTATTACCACTCCCTTGGGCAGGCCTGCCAGAAAAAAGAATATTATGGAGATCATGGCTGCTCACAGGATACCCTATGCTGCTACAGCCTCGATAGGCTATCCTCAGGATCTCATGGACAAGGTTAAAAAGGCAAAAAACATTCAGGGTACAAAATTCCTTCACATTCTCACTCCCTGCGCGACCGGCTGGAGGATGGCAGAGAACCTCACAGTAAAGTCTGCCATGTTGTCTGTAGAAACAAGGCTCTTCCCTTTGTATGAAGTATTTGACGGCAGAAAATACGGGATAACCTACGAGCCTCAGGGCTTCCCCGTTGACCAGTATCTGCAGATTCAGGGGAGATATCGTCACCTGACCAGGGAGCAGACAGCTCATATACAGGGGGAAATTAATGAGGAGTGGGAGCATCTGAAACGGAAGGTTGATGATTGCCGGCCCTGACCGGCATCCTTTTTTGTGCGATTATCTTTTCCCTTCTCACCTCCTGGCTCTATCTGGTAAAATAAGGAAAAAATTGAGAAGCCTATGGCCGGCCTTAAACTTTATACGAGCAACCGTCTCGAAGCACTTCTTGATGCATTAGCATCTATCGTGAAGGAACCCCTTTCGTCGCCCCTTGAGAGCGAAATCATTGTAGTGCAGAGCAAGGGCATGGAGCGATGGCTCTCAATGGAGCTTGCAAAGAAATTCGGCATATGGATGAACTGCAGATTCCCCTTTCCCAACAAGTTCATCTGGGAGATGTTTCATGTGTTCATGGATGACATCCCGGATATCTCCCAGTACGGTCCCCAGATGATGACATGGACCATCATGAGGCTCCTCCCGGGCTACCTGCATATGCCTGATTTTGAGGTCATCAACAACTACCTGGCTCAGGAAAGCGATCACCTGAAAAGGCTCCAACTCTCTGAGCGGATTGCCGATGTTTTTGACAAATATAGCGTATACAGGCCTGATATGGTCCTGAGATGGGACGAAGGTTTACAGGGGGCAGGACAATCAGAGCGCTGGCAGGCAGAGCTATGGAGAGGACTCTTTAAGGATGGAAAAGGAAAACACCGCGCAGGCATTCTGAGAGAGTTTCTCAATGGGCTCACGTCACACAAGAATCAACCAACGGGATTACCAAAGCGCGTCTCTGTGTTTGGCATTCCTGCTTTGCCCGGATATCATTTTGAGGTTATTCATGCTCTTGCTTCGCTGATTGATGTTCACTTATTCCTCTTGAGCCCGACAAAAGAATACTGGGCCGATATTGTGCCGGAGAAAAAGATTGCAACGAAACCCACCGGTGAAGATCTTCATTTTGAGGTAGGAAATCAAGTCCTGGCTTCCATGGGCAAACTGGGACGGGATTTTTTCGCCATGCTCGTTAACAAAAACTACGAAGAATTTCCGTCCTTCATTAAACAGAACGAAGAATCACTCCTTTCATGGCTGCAAACAGACATTCTGAATTTGACGACACGAGGAACAGAGCAAAAAGTCGCAATCGATTCGCACGACAGATCCGTCCAGGTCCACTCCTGTCATAGCCCGATGAGAGAGGTAGAGGTTCTCTTTGATAACGTTCTTGATTTCTTTCAGTCTAACGCAGGATTGACACCAAAAGATATCCTTGTCATGACCCCTGATATAGAAGCCTATGCGCCATACATTACTGCTATTTTTGGCGGAAATCAGGAAGAGGGAATGAAAATCCCCTTTTCTATCGCCGATAGAAGGGCTCTTTCGGAAAGCCATGTCATTGATGTCTTTCTCAAAATCATCAATCTCAAGGGAAGACGTTTTGAGACTCCGGAAATCGCAGACCTTCTTGATAATCCTGTCATCCAGAGAAGATTCAATTTGAAGGCAGAAGACACGGAATTTATCCTCCGCTGGGTAAACGATGTGCGTATACGCTGGGGGAAAGACAGGGTTCACCGTAAACAGATGGGACTGCCGGAATTTGATGAAGGTAGCTGGAAATCGGGGATCGACAGACTTCTCCTTGGATATGCATTACGGGGCAATGAAGAGAAACTCTTCCATGACATCCTTCCCTATGATGATATTGAAGGGAACGAAACTGAGATACTGGGGAGATTCCTTGAGTTTCTGAGTTGTCTCTTTTCTTCTGTGGACGAGTTGGGGGGTAACCACACGCTTGCAGAATGGGCTGTGATGCTTGAGTCTTTGCTTGCAAGATTTTTTATTGAAGATCCGGAAAATCAGCGCGAGATGTATGTATTACGAAACAAAATACGCGATCTATCTACCAAGCAGGCGCTGTCTGGCTTTATAGAGCCGGTTGAACTTGAAACCGTTCGCTACTACCTCTCGAAAGAGCTCAAGGATGAAGAGCTGTCCATGGGTTTTATGACCGGAGCCGTTACATTCTGCGAAATGCTGCCAATGCGAAGTATCCCTTTCCGAATAATAGCGCTTATCGGTATGAACGGCGATGCCTATCCGAGGGAATACAGGCCTGTCGGCTTTGATCTCATCGCCCACGACCCAAAACCAGGAGATCGTTCTCTGCGGGATGAGGACAGATATCTTTTCCTTGAAGCAATGCTTTCCTCGAGGGAATGTCTGTACATCAGCTATGTCGGGCAGAGCATAAGGGATAATAGTGAGCTGCCCCCTTCAGTTCTCGTAAGTGAGTTGATTGATCATATCGAGCAGGGTTTTTCTATGGCCGAAGGAGATACCATGCGCGACCACATTGTGGTAAAGCATCGATTGCAGCCATTCAGTCATGCGTATTTTTCCGAGGAGGGCCCCCTGTTCAGCTATTCAGATGAGGACTGTGAGACTGCCAAGGCAATAGCAGACAGCAGAGCCAGGCATGCGCCATTTATCTCCACGCCGATCAAAAGGCCGCCAGTTGAACACCAGGATATATCTCTCGCCGAGCTGAAAAGATTTTTTCGCAATCCTGCGCAATATTTTTTCAACAGATGCCTCGGTATTTACCTGAGCGAAGGACCGGATGTTCTTGAAGAACAGGAGCCATTATACCAGCTCACTGCCCTTGAGGAATTTAAGCTCAAGGATTGGCTTACATCAAAAAAAATGGCAGGCAACAATTTGCAGGATTATTTTGCCCTTGTAAAAGGAGGGGGTGTACTGCCGCCTGCCACGCCCGGAGTAGTTGTGTATAATGAGATTTCTGAGGTTGTCGATGAGTTTGCTGAGGAGCTGAGATCTTATACCGACTCACGAAGGCTGAGTCCCTTGGATGTAGATATCCGTGTTGATGATTTCCGGATAACCGGTCGTCTTGAGAATATCTGGGAGTCAAACCTCATGGAATACCGATGCGTAGAGAAAGACAGGGTGAGGCACCACATGGATATGTGGATTGACCATGTTGCGCTGAACTGTGTAAAGAAAACACACTATCCCAGGATAAGTATATTTGCGAGAATCGGAAGTGCTTGGTTTTTTCATCCCCTTGAGGATGCGAGATCAGAACTGCAAAAACTCCTTTCTTATTACCTCAAGGGGATGACCGAGCCACTAAAGTTCTTTTTGCAAACATCGGCGAAATACGGTGAGCGTTTTTTGCGCAATGGTCGTCACGAAGAGGCTCTTCAGGCTGCCCGCGTTGATTGGGAAGGATCAGATTTCAGTCGTGGAGAAAGGGATGACCATTATTACAAACTTTGTTTTCGTCACATTGATCCTCTTGATGATACCTTTGCATCAATAGCGGTTGATATTTTTAGATCCCTAAATACCCATAGAGAAAAGATGGCAAAACAGAAACGATGAATAATCTTGATCCCCTAAACATACCTTTAAAAGGGCTGAATCTTATTGAGGCAAGCGCCGGAACAGGAAAGACGTATGCTATTTCCAACATCTATCTCCAGCTTCTGGTTGAAGGGAATTTCACTGTAGAAGAAATTCTTGTAGTAACCTTTACAAAAGCTGCCACCGAGGAACTCAAGGGTCGTATCCGTGGAAGGATTATGGATGCTCTTCATGCCTTGTCAGGCAATCATGGAGCAGATGATTTTCTCAAGGGTTTTACGGCAAACATATCAAACAGGGAGGTCGCCCGGAGAAAACTCATAAATGCCCTTCGGAGCTTTGATCTGGCAGCGATATTCACCATCCATGGTTTTTGCCTGAGGATGCTTCACAACCATGCCTTTGAAAGCGCCTCGCTGTTCGATACCGGACTTGTCGAGGATCAGACGGAGGTTCTCGCAGAGATTGTTGATGATTTCTGGAGAAAAACGTTTTATCCCATGGACCCGGATGTTTTTCGGGCAACAACCCGGGAGATAGACAGGAGAAGACTTCTTGAGCTTGCAAAAAAATGTGTAAGCAATCCGTTATTTGTTGTTGTAGGCATGGAGAACAAGAAGGATAAGGCCACAGCTTCGAACGATCCAGGGCCCTCAATTGTCTCGCTGAAACAGCAGTTTATAGATTATGTTCAAAAGGAATCCACCAGGAGAAAACGGGCAGAGAATGTTCGATCTTATGATGACCTGCTCATGGACCTTTTTCGCGCCCTTGAAGGACCGGGTGGAAAAGAACTTGCCTGTTCCATACAACGTCACTACAAGGCGGCCCTCGTCGATGAATTTCAGGACACGGACCCTCTCCAATACAGGATTTTTCTTTCAATCTACAGAGGAAGCGATGGCGCCCTCTTTCTAATCGGTGATCCAAAACAATCCATTTACAGTTTTCGGGGGGCTGACATCTTCTCGTATATGGAGGCTGTCAATGACGTGGATGTGCGATATACCCTTGGCAAGAACTGGCGTTCGGCTGGCGGGCTTATCAAGGCAGTAAACACCATATTCGAAGAGAAGGACAACCCCTTTCTGTTTGATTCTCTCTCGTTTCAGCCTGTAGAACAAGGAAAGAAAGAAGAATCTGAACTTGTTGTGGATGATGTTGAAGACCGATCCCCCTTTAAAATCTGGTTCATGAAACGTGAACAGGGCAAGAAAAATATTGGAAAAGGGGTTGCGCGAATACTTGCTGGAAAAGCCGTTGCCGATGAGATTGTCACTTTGCTTTCAAAAGGAAACGAGGGCAAGGCGACGATTAGTGGAAGGCCTGTTCACGCAGGTGATATTGCCATCCTTGTGCCCACAAACTGGGAAGCCCGTGATATGTTGAGAATATTAAAAGAGGCCCGGGTTCCTGGCGTTATCTACAGTTCAGAAAGTATTTTCGCGAGCAACGAGGCTATGGAAATGGAGCGTATCTTAAGCGCTGTCCTTGAGCCGTCAAATGAATCATATGTGAAGGCTGCCCTTGTTACCGATGCGATGGGAATTTCCGGCGATGAACTCGTGGCTTTCATTGAGGATGAGCGGGCGTGGGATGTCTGGGTGGAAAAGTTTGAATTGTATCGTTCGTTGTTCGTGTCCAGAGGCTTTATAGCCATGGCCCGAACCATGGTAACGCAGGAAGGCATAAAACAAAGACTCCGAACGTTTCCTGATGGTGAACGACGGGTAACGAACATTCTTCACTGCATTGAATTGCTCCACGGAGCATCCATTGAGAAAAAACTTGGCCCGGAGGGTCTTCTTAAGTGGCTTCAGGAGAAACGCACAAAGGAGAGTGCCTCTGAGGCTGACGAGTACCAGATCCGCCTCGAAACAGATGAGAAGGCTGTTAAGATTGTAACGATTCATAAAAGTAAGGGACTCGAATACCCGGTTGTTTTCTGCCCGTTCTCCTGGGGATCCGCAGAAACAGGCAAAAACAGTCTTGTCGTCTATCATGACAGCAATAAGGCCCATCAGCCCACCATCGATATCGGGTTTCCTGTGAATGAAAACAGTAGACGCTCTATGGAACATGAACGCCTTGCCGAGCTTGTCAGGCTTCTGTATGTTACCCTTACGAGGGCAAAATACCGGTGCTACCTGGCATGGGGTCCGATAAATGAATCGGAAACATCGGCTCTGGCGTATCTGATCCATTACCGGCCAAAGACACAGAAAATCATAAACCTTGCTGGACTGAAGGATTTCATGAAGGGATTGAACGATCACCAAATGGAAGAAGATATTGCCAACCTTGTTGAAAAATCTGGAGGAGCTATCGAGCTGATGCCCATCCCGGCTCCCGCCAGTCTTATCTACAGACCGCCACCTCTGGAAACAGCAGAGCTCACATGCCGTGAATTCTCAGGAGATATAGAAAAGGACTGGAGAACAACGAGCTTTTCAGCAATTGTTTCCGCAAGGGATTACCTTGCAGAGGCGTCTGATCGTGACAAGACGGTCGATACAGAAAGTTATCCAGTGGAATCGGAATCAGATAAGCCAGGAAAGCACGCTCTTTCAATCTTTGATTTCCCTTACGGCGCCAGTGCAGGGTCGTGTCTCCACGATATCCTTGAACACATTGATTTTACCCTTGAAAATTCTGATGATGCAAGGCGATTGATCGCTGAAAAATTAGCAGGATATGGTTTTGAAGATAAATGGACAGACACAATTTATGGAGTGGTAGCGAATGTATTATCTGCTCCGATTATGGGAAAAGGGACCCCCTTCTCTTTGTCCTGCCTTACATCTTCGGACAGGCTTCATGAGGTTGAGTTCTACGCGCCACTCGGACGTATTAGTGCGGGAAGGCTCGGCGAAGTTTTTCGTTCTTACGGAGGAAGAACGATCCCGGATAGATTCTCCGGACGCATTGAGAGTCTTGGATTCAAGCCTCACAAGGGTATGTTGAGAGGCTTCATCGACATGGTTTTTCATTATAATGGAAGATACTACCTTGTTGATTGGAAATCAAACTTACTCGGAGACAGTGGAAATTACCGACGGGAAAAACTCGATGAAGTAATGGAAAAAGAGCTTTATATTCTCCAATACCACATCTATGTTGTCGCCCTTCACCAATTCCTTGGGGTGAGGGATAACAACTACCATTATCGCGAACATTTTGGAGGGGTATTCTACCTGTTTTTGCGCGGTATCGATCCGGAAAGGGGCTCAGAATATGGTATTTTTTTCGATAGACCTGAGTTTGACCTGATAAATAACCTTTCCCATTTTTTGACAGGACTGAGGTAACAGGGTGACCTTGTATATTGACCGGACCGTAGCTGAAACATATTTCTCTGCGCTGGACAGGCATTTTGCCGATTTTATGGTTGAGCTTGCCGGCAAAGTATCTCCGGATAGACAAAGAAACCTGTGGCTTGCTGCTGCACTTGTGAGTGCCTATGTCAGTAAGGGGCATGTCTGTTTAAACCTTTCTGATAGTGCGGGTGCGTTCCTTGGAACGGAAGAAGATGAAGGAATGCCGTCGATGATGTGCCCCGGTATTGATGAGTGGGTTGGCAGCCTGAAAGAACTATCGGTTGTGGGCTGTCCTGGCGAATTCAAACCCCTTGTTCTTGATGACAAAATGAGGCTTTATCTCTACCGGTATTGGTCCTATGAGCAACAACTTGCAAATTCAATTCTGACCATGAAAGGGCTTCATACACAGATTGTTGACAAAAAGATGCTCATTGAGAGCATAAAACGGTTTTTTCCTCATGATGGCGAGACAGTTAACTGGCAATGTATTGCTTCCATCCTAGCGGTATTGAACAGATTTACCGTAATATCGGGTGGGCCAGGAACAGGGAAGACACATACGGTGGGGAGAATCCTTGCTCTCCTCATCGAGCAGGCCAAGGGCGCTCCTCTCTCCATTGCCCTGGCTGCACCAACCGGCAAAGCAGCAGCCCGACTCACCGATATGGTAAGGGCGATCAAAGAGGAACTGAATTGCCCGTCAGAGGTGAAGGCGCAAATCCCTGAAACGGCCTTTACAATCCATCGTCTTCTTGGTCCGATCTACGGAGGAAAAACCTTCAGGTATAATGAAGCAAACCGCCTTCCTTTCCATGTTGTTGTAGTTGACGAAGCATCCATGGTCGATTTGCCTCTTATGGCGAAGCTCACCTGTTCACTTGAGGAGGGTAGCCGCCTTCTGCTTCTTGGGGATAAAAACCAGCTTGCATCGGTGGAGCCTGGCGCAGTCTTTGGCGATATCTGTGATACGGACAGCATCAACATTTTCTCAAGCAATATTGCTGGCGCGGTAAAAGATCTGCTCTCTGTTGAGTTGCCTCATAGGGAAAGTCAGGAAAATACTGTCGCGGATTCGATAGTGGTCCTTACAAAAAGTTACCGCTTCGGTTCTGAGAGCGGTATTGGTCTTCTGGCTTCTGCAGTGAAAGAGTGCAGGTTTTCCGATGCTTTTGGTTTGATCAAAGATACAACCCACAATGATATCCGCTGGCAAGAAGTGCCTACGATAGAAAATCTCGAAGAAGCCATTGAAGAGAAGTTCTATTCTTTTTATAGCGACTATCTCGCGGCAAGCAGCCCTCAAGAGGCTTTTTCCCTGTTTGACAGGTTTCACATCCTCTGTGCGCTCAGACATGGGCCATATGGTGCAATTTCATTGAACTGGTTTATCGAGCATATGTGCCGGCGTATGGGCCTGATACCGAAGGTGGAAGGGTGGTATAAGTGCGAGCCCGTTATGATAACAATGAACGATTATCATCTAAGGCTTTTTAATGGAGACGTAGGTATTGTTTTTCCTGACCAGGATGCAGAGAAGCAGCTCCGCGTCTTTTTTCCTGCCGACGGAGGAGGGTACCGCAAGCTTCTTCCCGGTAGGCTGAAGAACTATGAGACGGTTTATGCCATGACCGTTCATAAAAGTCAGGGGTCGGAGTTCGACCATGTTGTGCTCCTTCTGCCTGATCGTCCATCTAAGGTTGTCACCAGAGAGCTAGTCTATACCGCCATAACCCGTGCAAAAAAAAGCGTTGAAATATGGGGTACTGAACAGGTTTTTCGCAATGCCCTTTCTCAAACCACCCGCCGAGAGTCCGGATTGAGAGATATGCTGACGGGAAGGAAGAGCTTTTTTAAAGTTTGTTGATTAGGTTATTTGTTGGCTGGTTTATTGAGCCATGCCAAACGAAGAATCAACTGAATCAACTTAATAACTCAATCAACTCACTTAATCCTTATATTCCTCACTGACGGGGATGGTTGGCAGGCTGGTAAACCGGGTAGGTTAAATTTGTCTTGACTAGAATAGTAATAAAAAATACTATACTATAACCAGCTAACACAATTGACGGGGGGGTAAGCATGAAAGGTGTCAGTCTATTGTGGCGAAAGGTGCAGCGGCCGGTATTGCTTTCGTTGGTATTGATTTACCTGGTTGTTGTATGGATTGGTTTGTACTGGATTTCGAAAGGCATATGGGTTCTCTTTCGGTAAAAAGAAAGGAAATACAGAAATAGCTGCAAGGCGGGCCGGTATTCGCTCTGTCGTTTACCAAACCCGCCTGTATTAGCGATAGTCGTTACTTCTTCTTTTTCACCTCACTCAGAGGGATACCTATGGCTTTCGCCACACCTTTCCCATAGTCAGGATCTGCTTTCATACAGTTGTTGATATGGCGTATCTTGATCTCTTTTGGTGCATCGGCAAT
>JAEAME010001092.1_pt1 | contig 21082 bp, 18 predicted proteins | sample 8958731 | NCBI WGS metagenome assembly JAEAME01 (sample SAMN16933194, study PRJNA681113) | bioreactor sludge metagenome | isolation source: anerobic bioreactor sludge (Control) | place: India:Bengaluru | collected 2018-10-24 | reverse complement strand
TTTAAATTTTTCCACTGATATTCCTTGTACGCATTGCCGATGAATTATTTTTTATATTGATAGAGATCATCAGCAAACTCCAGCCAAATAGTGGAGAGTTGATGCAAATCAGCATACTCGTAGCTGGTGACGTAAGGACTGGAGCTAACGATCAAATCAACCGACTCTTCGGTTACTGGCTGCCGTCTCGCATCGCCAATTTTAATATTTAAAAAATCCTGGATATTATCTCTCACCCGAGCAGGAACGATCTTATAAAAAGCTTCATGGCCGTTTTGCATTTTGTTTAACTGGCGCTTGAAAGCGGCTATCGGACTCGCTGGAATTTTATTGAAATCTCGCGTTGGCTTGGTGCTGGTCTGTAGCCAGCGAGAGCAATTTTTCAGAATGTGACTGAATGCAACTAACAAAAAATTATGAATGTCGCGGTCCACTTCTTCGTTGATGACTCGAAAGATGATTCCCAATTCTAATTTATTTTCAGGCGAGAACCAGTAATCCATCCGATCCATAAGCTGGGATGGAATTAAAGGCGCAATTTTATCAGCAAAATGGGGGGCAGATTCACGCTCTAAAAAAAATAATCTTGAAATAATGGCTTCTATTTTTTCTGCTAAATAATCTGGCGGAATCGGTGTGGATTTTGCCTGAGCAATCAATAACGCTAACTTGTTAATATCGGTACCGCTTGCTCGCATCCCTCTGGAGATTGCAGTGACGATCGTTGTTCCGCTGCCCAAAAACGGATCGTTAATATGAACGTCTTCTGATTCAATATATTCATCGAGTAGCTTTTCAACCAACTGAGGGATAAACTTGGCCGGGTAACGATGGAAATCGTGGGTCCATTTTCCAGTCTGAGAGGGAGTGCAGCCTTCGAACGACCAATCCGAGTCTAATTTTTTTTTATTAAATAAATCAATTATTTCATCTGGAGAAAGTAGTCTTTTTTGAAAGATGTTCATAAAGTTTATTTTTTTGACTGCTAATGATGACCGACCAACTGCCTTAACCTTAAAGCCTTGCTATCATTTCGTAAAATGCTTTTTGCAATTTTTTGGTAATTGAACCAGGTTTTCCATCACCAACCTGCCAATCATTCACCTGCACGACTGGGGTGATTTCAACGGTAGTGCCAATCAGCATTAACTCTTCGGCGTTTTGTAAATCGGATTCTAAAATCGGAAATTCTTTTACAGGAATATTTAGCTCGCTGCATAATTTTAAAACGAGTTCACGGGTGATGCCAGCCAGAATGTAATTTGAAATTGGCGCAGTGACAAACTCCCCATTAAATATGCCAGCGAAATTGGTATGTGCCCCTTCAGTAACAGCGCCGTCACGAACGAACACCGCTTCCGTCGCGCCATTATCGAAAGCCAATTGATGAGCTAAAATGTTTGGCAATAATGAAATCGATTTGATGTCGCAGCGCGACCAGCGGGTATCAGAAACCAGAATAATTTTTGTCCCATTGTCCAATTCGTTCTGATGCGGCTTGAAAGGAGAGGCAGAAGCATACACGGTCGCCAGAGTACCTTTGGGCGGGAAACGATGCGTTCGAGGCGCTGCCCCTCGCGTGATTTGAAAATAAACAGTAGCCTGACCGGTCGTCAATTTATTTTCTTGGATCAATGTTGAAGCCACTTCTTTAAGCTGATATGTTCTATCGCATTCAATGCGCAACTGCTGGAAGCTTAGTTTTAATCGGGTGATGTGAGCTTCAGCTTGAAATAATTTTCCTTCGTAACAGCGAATTACCTCGTAAGCTCCATCAGCGAACAAGAATCCTCGATCATCAGGAGAAATCTGAATCTGTTCTTTGGGAAGATAATTTCCGTTTAAAAAAGCAATCATGATTGCCTCAGACATCAAGCTTATTCCAATTCAAGCGGGATAGGCTGTGGAATTGCCAAGCCATCCATTTTTGGATGATCGACCTGCTCAGCCGTCAGACGCTTTCTAATTTTTAGAGAGTCATAAGATAATGGTGGAGTGGCAAATTTCCGCATCAGGAACGGCCGAGAACTAAGGAGCGCGAGCCTTCTCAAGCTGACTTTAATGACATACGGCAGTTTCTCAAATATCCAGAAGGTTTCTTTTACAAATTCTCGAAAGGACAGAGGATGAGAAACATATTCAACCTTTCCCTGCTTAATGGCGCGGATGATAGCTGGAATGGTTTTCTCTTCGGCGTCAATATAAGAATAGGTTTTGCCAAATTGAAAATGCCGATGTGTATCAGAATTACCAATCACTGGCAAATTTAGTTTTTGAGCAGTACGAATGGCTTTCCGATTCGGATTGAACAGCTTGTAATAATAATGACAGTATTCGACAGCGTCAAAGCAATTCCGATTTTGGATCAGATCGTTGCCAACGCATTCCGAAACCAGATAAAATGGATGTGGCGCAATGACCAGCACATCTTCATTTTTGTAGCTTGCCAGATCCTGATACGTCAGAATATGCTTTTTGGTCGAAAAATTTATTAATAGAACATGTTTCCTTTGAATGTAAGTTTCGACTCCATTGATCAGCAACAATCCTTTCTGCCAGGCATATTCAGACAGCTCCGCATCACTGAATTGAACCCCATGATGGGTAATGGCAATCGCATCAAAGTTTTGTTCCGCTGCCATATCGATCAATTCTTTGGGTGGAATCAATTTTTTCCTACCAGCCACAATTTCAACCAGATCGTTCGCCGTGTGTAGATGCAAATCAACCTTGAGTTTCACCGCTATTTCCTTTCATCTGAAAACAAATTCTGCCATTGATACGATTGATTTAATGGCATTACCAGTGGCGCTGCCGTTCGATTCGGAAAGTGTTGCTTCATCACCATCATATTGATGTCCGTTGTTTTAAGAGTGTCCAGCACACTCTGATTAATTTTTGTATCATATTTGTCTGCTAATTTAACCATGAATTGATCTATCACTCTAAGTCGTTTATCTGTAAGCGCATCCCGAATCACCTCCTGCCGGACTTCTTCAAATGAAAGCGGTCCAGCCGTTTTGAGGTCTAATACTTTAAAAATCGAAAACTGATTTTTCTCTGTTTTGACGGGTCCACCAATTTCGTTGATTTTCAAATTTCGAGCGACTTCGCCAATTTTCCCCAAGGCTGATGTTGAGAAATAGCCCATTACACCATTGCTGTTCAAACTAATTTCCCGTTTATTATATTTTCGAGCCAACTTGCTCATATCTTCTCCGGCTTTAATTCGCCGGAAAATTTGAGCGGCTAACGCTTCATCGTTAACCAGAATCTCCTGAAGCTTGATCATCTCGGGACCGGTATAATTATTTTTATTATGATTATAAAAGTAATGTGCTTCTTCGTCCGAAATCGACACCGTATCGATGATCGTCTGCGGCAATTGCTGTGCCAGGTAAGCATCTTCCCACATTTTTTTCTGATAACAGACATAGTAAGAATTTTGCAGTCCAGCTTCTCGACCCTTCTGCGCCAGCGATTCGAATTCGATCATTCGACGAATGACGTGAGAGAGGCTATTTCGAAATGATTGACTGGATTTATAGCTCAAACGAAAAGGACTAACACTCAATTTTTTAATAAACTCTCCGACTGTCCAGATCGATCCATCATTGAATCGGGCGAACGGATCATTCAAATGATCTGCCAGATTTTTGTTTGCTAAAGAATCCAGCGATATTTCCTGAGCGCTCTCGATATTTTTCGATGTGGCTGAGCTATCTTCAATCGGGTAAAATTTTTCCAATTCACCTGCCACAAAATTGAAAACTTCACGGGAGACTTTTACCTGTTTATCAGCCATTAGCGAACTCATAAAATCGGTGAACATCGCTGCCCGCTTTCGTTGCAAGATTTTTTTCCTGATCGCTGGGGCTTCTCTAAAATAATCAGCCTCCGTTATCAATACATTGGTTCGCTTGCCAACCAATTTAATTATAAAACTGATTCCATCAGCTTCGATTGGATCGGAGACCTCGTTCTGTTTTAATCGAAAAGCAGCTTGTTCAATGTTTGGATGGGATTCCCCCCATTTCATCTGTAGCAGCAGCACCGAATCGGCTGAGATAAAAGTATCGGTCTGGAATTCTCGCTTCACCTGATGAAGACTCTTGCCAGCATCAATCTGTTTTTTTGCTTCCCAGGCTTGCTCGATTTTATCGAAACTTAAAACCTGCACATCCAGTTCCGACTGCGACAGCATAAATCCCTGTTTCACTTCTTCATCACTAATTTGAATCTTATCCGCGACCTCTTTTTCAAATAGCGCTTCGACAATCGCTTCTTTCTCCATCTGTTCTGAATAGGTCTTGAATTTCTCGTCTTTGGTTAAATTTCGATGATACGCTTCCTCAGCCAAAACCTTTTCGCCTAAGAGTGAAATTAACACCTGGCGTCGGTTACGCTGCGCATCCTTCGTCATCATAACATGAGGCGTAAATTCATAGCGTTCTCGGAACTCGGATAATGGAATCGTCGTTTTGCCAGCCTGCGCTACAATCGGCTCCTGCTCCGGTTTGGAACAAGTTGTAACGATTAGAAAGCCAGCCATTATCACAAGAAAGTTTAGAGCTTCGATTTTCTTTTTCATGATTTTTCTAAAAGTTTGACGTCTAAACTCCAAAATTAGCCATTCATTCTGTTTAAGATTTCTTCCGCTACTTCCATGTCATTGAAATGAATGGTTCTGTCCTTTAGGGTTTGAGTGGTTTCATGTCCTTTGCCAACCAGCATCACAATATCGCCAGGTTGCGCATGTCGCAAAGCAAATTCAATAGCTTCTCGTCGATCAATAATTCGTTGGTGGGCTGAACCTTCTATTCCTTTAACGATCTGATCGATAATCGTTTCTGGATTTTCATTACGAGGATTGTCAGCCGTGAGTACGATCATATCGCTGTATTGAGCCGCGATTCTTCCCATGACGGGTCTTTTTTCTTTGTCACGATCACCGCCGCAGCCAAATACCGTGATCAATCGACGGGGCTTCAGATTCTTCGCCAGATTGAGCACTTTTTCCATACCGTCGGGCGTGTGGGCATAATCCACCACCACCGAAAATGGTTGTCCTTTGTCAACCAATTCAAACCGACCCGAAACCTTGATCTTCTTTTCCAATCCAATTTTTATCGTTTCCAGGTCAAAATTCTGAGAGATCGCCACTGCCACTGCTGCCAGACTATTATAGACATTGAACAGGCCGACTAAATGTTGATTAACATCGATATCGCCGATAGGGGTAACCAGACGATATTGAGTTCCTTTTATCGTAAAATTAATATCCTTTGCCATCACATCCGCTTTATTGTGAATTCCAAAAGTGAGCTTCTGTGCAATTGCGGCGTTTAGAAAATCTTTGGCGTGAGGATCATCGAGATTGGCGATGGCAAAATCGTCAGGCTGCAGCCATTTAAAAAGCTTAATTTTGGTTTGGAGATAATGTTCCATTGTTTTATGATAATCGAGATGATCTTGCGTAAAATTGGTGAATAATGCTACATTGAAATTGACGCCGTGGACTCTGAAAAAATCAATCCCATGGGAAGAAACTTCCATCGTACAATACTCAATATTTTTCTCTACCATTTGTCTGAAAATTTCCTGCAAATCGGGTGGCTCTGGTGTGGTGTCTTTGGATTTCTGAATCGCTCCATTCAATTTACAATAAAGCGTGCCGATCAATCCCACACGATATTGCTGAATCAAAATACTTTCGATAATGTGCGTGGTCGTGGTCTTGCCATTGGTGCCGGTCACCCCGATCATTTTTAATTTTCGAGATGGAAATTCATAGAATCGGTTCGCCAACAATGCCAGGGCATAGCGTGAATTAGGAACAATAATTTTTACAATATTATCAGGGATAGCCATGTCATGTTGCAGCACGACAACGCGTGCGCCTTGCTTAATCGCCTCCTGCACTCGATCATGTCCATCAGGAATTTCGATTTTGTCGAGCTGGGTGTACATGTTGATCGCAACATACAAATAACCCGGCAAAACGCGCAAAGGATCGTAAACAATGCCTTTTATTTCGATTCCATCGACATTACCATAAACTTGCTTTTCTTTTAGCTCATCCAATAAAGTCATCAGTTGCATATATTAGCCTCTTCTTTATTTTCTCATTGATACGTCACCAAGCTTTGCTCTGCGTAACGTTTATAAACTTTAATTAAAATATTTTTATCTATATTAATTTTTAATAGAAATTCGCCCAACAATTCTTCACCCAATTGCCAGGCTTCTTGTTCAAATTCGATCTTGATCTCACCCTTATCCAGATTCAGACAGTCCCAAAATTTCCTTTTACTCCCTCGATCAGATAATTTCAGCCATTGCTTTACATGTCCCGCTTCATGGAATAGCAAGCAAAGCGCGCGAGAAAAATCCTCTGTATTTTTATCATAAAAAAAATTGATGGTTGAAAGGTCTTTGGTCGGCGGATAAAAAAAAGCAATAGCCTCCTCAATAGCAATTAGCTTGATCGAAAGATTGGGAAATTTTTCCCAGCAGAGAAACGCTTTTGCTTCGAATAAAACCGACTGATTGACCATGGGTTCGCTGAAAACGATTTTTTTAATTTTGGAACTTTAATTAAACGCCAGAGTTAGGATTTTTATCCATTAAATTTCAATTTTGAAATAGCAAATTTAAATAATAAAAGTCAGTAAATCAAGCTTTTTGTCATTGCATTTTTCAGGCTGTCGATCTTCTCGGATTGGATGATAAATATAACCTCATCCCTGAGATAAATTATTTATAAAACAGAAAGAGAGTAAATTTTATGCCGGAGCTTCCCGAAGTAGAAACGATTGTGCGACAACTGCAGGAACAAATTGTTAGCAAGGTTATTGAGAAAATAGAGATACTTCGTCCTGACCAATGGAAACTGAATCAGCCCGATGAAGTGCAGCAGGCTTTGATCAAACAACGCATTACTCAAATCAGCCGAAGAGCCAAGTTTATTCTGATCGATTTTCAAAGCGGCTGCCAGTTGATCATTCATCTGCGCATGACCGGCAAGCTGATCTGGTCGCCGGGCAAACCTGAAATCACCAAGTTTTCTCGAACCATATTTTTCTTTACCGATAACAGCTCATTGGAATTCAATGATACCCGTGCGCTGGGATCGTTGATTTTTCTCAATTGCGGAGAAGAATATCCGTCAATTAGAAAACTCGGGATTGAGCCTTTGAGCGAAGATTGGCAACTGGAATATTTAAAATCAATCTGCCAAAAATCAGCGCTCACCATGAAGGATTTTTTATTGGATCAAAATAAAATTGCCGGCATTGGCAATATTTACGCCAATGAGATTTTATTCCGCTGCGGAATTCATCCGAAACGCCAGGCGAGTAGCCTGTCTGACGATGAGATTGTCAAGCTTTATATTGCCATACCAAAAGTATTAGAACTGGCAGTTCAAAAAATGGGGACAACGCTGGGCAACAAGGTTTCAGACTATCGGTCGGTTTATAATGTCGAGGGAGAATTCCAAAATATTCTAACTGTTTATGGCAGGGAAGGTGAACCTTGCTTGAAGTGTGGCTTGCCAATCGTCCGAATCAAGCAGAAAGATCGTAGTAGCTTTGTCTGCGAAAATTGCCAGAAATAAAATTTGCAATAGAATCAATTGTATGATTTGGCTGTTTTCATAAAAGGAGTTGATCTTGATAATGAGGTGAAAAAAAGTTTTTGTTGATTTTTTCTGCCTTTTTGATTATATTTGCAGTAAGTAAATCGGCTTGACAATTCAAACGATGGAGGTACAGCAATGCCAATTTATGAATATGTTTGTCAAAGTTGTGGAAAGAAAGTTAGTCTGTTAGTACTGAATAGAGAATCTTGCGCTCCGAAATGTAACAAGTGCGGAGCCACTGACCTGCGACGTATCATGTCCCGTTTTGCCGCTGTCCGTTCTGAAGAAAGCCGCCTTGAAAGCCTTGCCAATCCCAGTAAATGGGGAGACGTGGATGAAAATGATCCCCAAAGCATGGTTAAATTGATGAAGAAAATGGGGCGAGAGATGGGCGATGAATTGGGTGAAGATTATGATCAATTAATCGAAGAAGCTGAAGGAGAAGCTGAAAAAGCGGCAGCTAATAAAACGGATACAAATGCGGAGCTTGAATAAATGTATGTCACGCCTGAGCAAATCTGCTGTATATTTTGCCCCAAATTGCAATGTGCTTGTAATGTGGGGATCCTTTCAAAATAAAATTGAATAACGAAGGAAGACTTTATGCCATCCATGATTCCATGCCCAAAGTGCGGTGAGTACAATTTCCATAAATCACATACCAGAAATTTCTATGAGAGGACAAGAAAGAAGCTTTTTCGGCAGCAGCCATATCGCTGTCATAAATGTGGTCATCGCGGCTGGATAGCTAGCAGCGTCTTAAAGTCAAAGCCGTCAGCAAAACAAATTCTAATTTATGTTGGTGTTTTTATATTAGCTATTATTATGAGCATTCTATTAAAGAATTTCTTATCATAGGCTCAAATTGAAACATTATCTTCTGATAAAAATTTTCTAAAGAAAATGAAAGCCAATGAGCCAGGCTAAGTGTGTTTATATTCACCTATAATTTCATAAAACGATGCAATAATATTATAAAAGTTTGCTGTTGTTCAAGCAGATAAAAATGTATTTGTCGTCCTGATAATTATTTCCATTAGTTAGGAATTAACAGTTTAAGTTGCACAAATTAAAGAAAATACTTGCTTTTTTAGAAAAAATGTATATATTCATTATTAGCAAAAGCCCTAATGAAAGTTAACTTTTAATCATAATAAGCTCGTTAACCAAATAAAGTAGCCTTGCCATGAAAAAACTAACAAATTTCCTATTCATCATTTGTTTGTCGTTAACGACAACACAGGTAATAGCCCAGACGCCCCAAATACAAACGAAAACATGGAATGATGGGAATCCTTCGTTCCAGAATATGTCATTCGTTATTAATGTAAGAGTTGATTCGATAGTCAGCTTAATTCCCACCTTTGGATTTAATGAAGAGTCTGGGAATTTTCGGGCTATTCTTCCAGCGATTGATTCGAGTTGGGTCTGGCCCCAATCGCCGGCAGATAAGGTCAAAATTGTGTCAGCCGAAGATATTGAGCGCTATACTTTTAGCGGCTATACTCATTATGTAGTAACGGATAAGCTTGGCGACAAGATAATAGATTTGGTTTTATCCAGTCCCGAAGCTGCCTGGAATTTTAAGTCTGACGTCCCAAGCTCCGCTCGATATCTTAACAATCCGGTCGATACTTATGTCTATCTGGAAAATAACCAACCGATGTTTCTCATTACGGATCAAGGGAACAACAGAGTCATAAAGGTCGATCGCCTTAATGATATCATTGTATGGCAATATGATAAGCTTTTTACTCCCTCTGATGCGATAGCTTTATCCGCTGATGGGCAGGTGTTAATTTGCGATTCTGGTCATCATCGTCTTCTTTTACTTAGTTCATCCGGTGTATTGACAGACTCCTTGGGTACAGGCATTCTTAATACGCCAGTAGATATTGAATATGATTCCAATACCGACGAAGTGCTCATCACAGATCAGGGAAATAATCGGGTGATAAAATTAAATCGTCAGACCAAAACAATTGACTGGGAATATAACATAGGCCTGGATTCTCCAACTGATGCGGATCTGTTACCGAATGGCAATGTGCTGATCAGTGATCGTGGTCATAATCGGTTGATCGAAGTGGACTTTAATGGACAAATCGTCTGGCAATTGGAAACCGCTTTGGAAAATTTAAGTGATGCCGATCGACTGGGAAGTGAATTGGGAGCAGATTGGGTAAACAAGCATCTGGTGGTTACCAAAGGTCAACCCAGTCTAATTGGCTATATTACCAACGAATATATTTCTGCTCCGAGATATTTAAATCGAGCCGTAGGATTCGATCAGCTAATCTGGTCTTCAGAAACAGAAAATAACACTTCGATTCTAATTCAATTGCGTACCGGTACTTCACCTGAGCAACTGCTTGCTCCGAATAATCCCTGGCGCGGTCCCACTGAAACTGAACCCTATTATACAACATCAGGCTTACAAATAAATCCCATTCATGATGGAGATGAAATTTATCAATTTAGGGCTATCCTGCAAACTGGTGATCCATTATATACGCCTATTTTAAATAATATAAAAGTCAATTATCGCTATTATGACACTGAAATAGCAGGGCAGATCAGCAGTGAAACAATTAGCGATTCTGAAGATTTTATTATTACCAATTGGAAGTCATTAAGATTTAAAACGAATTTACCACCCAATCCAGTCAATCGAGATAAAGTCAATATTGAAGTCACAATTTTAGATGGAATAACGGGGAGTCCACTCAGGACTTTTACAGCCAACCCATTTAATGCTGATAATCAAGAAGCGCTTGATAATATCGAGAATCTAAAATTGAAACAAAGTATAAAATTGCAGGCGACTTTAAATACCCTTAGCACCGCTGCAACCCCGATTCTGAATGATTGGGAAGTGACGTGGGAGGCAACGCCCTTAACCGATGCGCAAATTGATTTTGTCAAACTAATTAATCAGGAGTTTAAATCCACTGCTTATTATCGGGCACCCGAAGCTGGTCAAGACTATATCGATTACGTAAATGTCAAATTAACAGATCCAAATTTGATACCGATACAGCAATCTGTCAATCTAATAATTAGTTCTATAACAACTTTGGATTCTGAAGCGATTACCCTTAGTTTACAACCAGAAGGCTGGTATCTGTCCGGGACAAGTTTCGCCGCAGTTATTTCTGACACAGTAATTTCGAATGATGGAATTTTGCAGGTGCGTGATCGAGACCAATTAGTTGTCTCCTATACTGATCCAATGAATTCCAGCGATCAGGCGAGTGATACCGCGTTGATTGTTCAGAATACCGAAGGGATTATCCAATTCCTGGTTCGTGATGCTGAAGGGCTGATTCAAATTCAAAATGAATCGTTTACCAAAATCGACTCCGCATCAGTTGGTGATACGATTTTTGTTCACATATTAGGTGAAAAAGATCGCGACCTGATTCCGCAACAGGATAAAATTTCAATTGTTGTTTTTGACTACGAGACGGCTGATGAAGAAACTTTAGCAGTTTTTGAAGTCCCTGACAGCTTGTTACAATATGAAACCGGGGAATTCATTTCAGTAGGCTTGCCATTGATTTCGAGCGAAACGCCCAATATGGGCGATAGCCTGCTCCAGACTTTTGCTGGAAGCAGAATCAGTGCAAAATATGAAGAAACAATTTCCAAGATACCGATCATCAAAGTATATGATAAGCATCCGCCGATTCCAATTGAAAAGTATGCCGGCGTTCGTTCCCTTGATTTTGACATTGCGCCCAATCCATACTACGAAAATAGAAATAATTATTTGAGAATCCGAGTAGCATCTTCTGTTGGCGATTTGATAGTCGAAAAAATTGAAGTTTACAATTTCGCTGGCCAAAAGATTACAGAAATCGATGGATCGGAATTGGAATTTTATTATAGCTATCCGATACCGGCTGAGCAATTCAGCTATGCTGATCATTGGTGGAATCTGACAGATCAAAATTCTGTTCCAGTCACCAGTGGCACCTATTGGGTAAAGGTATCTGGAAATAAGGTCAATACCACTAAAAGCTTTTCTCATATTAAAAAATTGGTTATCGTCAGATAAACCAAACTATGAACATAATCAGCATGGACATTTGACATGATAAATGACAACCATATTCCGCAGCCAAAAAAGTTTTCAAGTCACCGCAACAGTTTGTTGAGCATTTTGATCACCGGGGCGCTGTGTATTTCGGTTTTATCAGAACCTTCTTTTTCCCAATCCACAAGTGGCATTGGAAAATACGGCGCTTCTTTTATGCAGGTTAGCCCATCTGCTCGCCAGGTGGCCATGGGCGACGCTTTTACCGGGCTGGCAAATGACATCAGTCTGTTACGGTACAACATTGGGGGCTTGGGCTATATTAAATCGCCAACGCTTGGAATTAATTTTCATAATTGGATTGAGGATAGCCAACAAGGTTCTCTCGGCTTAGCATTTCCCACTGTTTTCGGCATTTTTGGAATCGACTTAGCCTATTTCAATGAAGGGGCGGTTATTGAATTTGATCCATCATTTAATCGTACTGGCGCAGAAATTACTAGCGAAGATATTTCGCTCACCCTGGGTTATGGCTCCTATTTGAAGCTCTTTCAGCGTCCTATTTCGTTTGGCGGAGCCCTAAAAATCATAAGACAAAATTTAGCCAACCAATACGCAACAGCAGTCGGGTTAGATTTAGGCTTCCTGGTAGAAACCAAATATGTTTCGTACGGAGCTGTCGTTCAAAATCTGGAACTCACCAAGCTTGAATTCATCGATAAAAAAGATAATCTACCTGAAATGTATCGCGGCGGTATTGGCTTCCATTTCCCGATTATTGAAAACGTCAAAGCCAATGCCGATTTTGATGTGGCATATCTGACTGATCAGGATGTGCGGGGTTACCTGGGCGGTGAAATCGTAATTAGCGACCTCATCGCCGTTCGCGGTGGCTACAAAATACACGATTATGAAGCAAACCGCTGGGGCGCTGGTTTGGGATTGATGATCCCGATGAACTGGTTCTATAATTCACAAACTCAAGTTGACTATTCTTATAGTCCCTTAGATGCCTTTGATAATGCCACTCATCGCTTCTCGTTGGTGTTTGCTTTTGGCAAAGCGATAACAGCCGAGCAACAAAGACTTGGGATAACTCCACAGGATGAAAAGGAAATTGCAAACCTCAAAGACCAGTTGAAGAAAGAAGTTTCGGCGGCTGAAAAAGCTCGACTTGCGGCTGAGGAAGCTGAACGACGCGCTAAAGAATTAGAAGAGGAAATGATCAAGCGTTTTAATAGAATAAAAGAAATTGTCGATTCAAGCGAGGGGAAGCTGGAATTGGGTACGTCGACTGTTCCCAAGCCCGGCGATAGTATTTTAGTGACCATGCGTATTAATTTTGATTTTGACAAATCAGATATTCGTCCTGATGAATATGGAACAATGCACAAAGTGGGTGAGATATTGAGTACCTATGCGGAGAGCAAGGTCCATATTGCTGGCCATACCGATTTCATCGGTCCCGATGAGTACAACATTCGATTGTCACAGCGGCGAGTGGATAGCGTCATCTCTTTTCTCACCGCCCGAGAAAATGTTTCTTTTAATCGATTTTTTATGCCCATTGGGTACGGAGAGCTGCGACCAGTCGATACCAACACTACGCCAGAAGGGCGATTCAGAAACCGGCGCGTCGATTTTCTGCTTTATACTTCTCAAAATGCACCAGCAGTTCCGGAAGGCTCGGCGATTCAGTCAGTTGAAATTGTCGATGCTAAAACTGTAAAAATTATCTGCAACGGCAGAGTAAAATTTATTGATGAGCTGATGGATGATCCCGATCGAGTTGTCATCGATTTTCCCGGCGTTTTTCTACTCGAGGAACGAACCAGTTTTGAATTTAACCAGGGTCCCTTTATTCGTGCTCGGTTAGGCTATCATCCCGAAGATCGGTTCTCTCGAGTTGTTCTCGATTTGAGGTATCCGATAAATTACACAGTAGAGACCGAAAATAATATAATTTATGTAAAGATGTTGTAAGCTTAATTTTATCAAAAAGCTTTTTTAAAGTTTTAAAAAAAGAAACCCGGCCATGACTGAATGCATAAGCCGGGTTTTTTATTCAAATGTTCAAAAATTATCTATGGACCTCTACTTAGTTAAATTCAATTGGGTATTTTTGACAATTTGGAGTGTGTTGACTGCGTCATGAATTCACACAGTGAATTCACTCCACACACACGCTACTCTAAAATTTAACCCGAATCTTCTAATTTACTTCTAAGATGTGAATTTGACTAGGTAGTAATAGCATCAGCTTTAATTCAAATTCCATTTTAAATTTGATCGGGATTTAAATTGTTGTAAAAAGCATCATTCGTTTTGATCGGCAATTCAACCTTTCTCCCCAACCGATTTGACTTGTAAATTGCAGTCAAAACCTGCAACGAACGATGGATCTCCTTCGTATCAACCGCAGGCTGATGATTTTCAACAATAGCGTCCACAAAATTTTTAATCAGCCCTCGATGGCTGGCTGGTTCGAATTTATAATTCCTTTCTATCAAAAATTCTTTCACCAGCTTTTCATATTTCGCATCCACTGATCGGAATTGCCAGGGTTCATGAGCCACACCGTACGGATCATCCGATGAAATCGCCTCCATTTTCGTTCCGATGATTTCCAGATGACTTCGCTGGTGATGGGCATTTACCGTAGCGTTGATTGCGCCCAATGCTCCGTTTTTAAACCGCATAATCACACTGCCGGTATCTTCTATTTCAATATCATATTTTAAAGCATCCAATTCAGCCGAGACTGATTTGATATCGCCTAAAATATAAATTAAAGCATCCAAGCCATGACAGGCTAGATTGAAAATGATCCCGCCGCCCGATTTATCCCAGGAATGCCGCCAATCCACATCAAAGTAATCCTGAGAGCGATGCCAGAACAAATTATTCGTGGCATAACTGATGCTTCCGAACATCTCATTGTCAAGCAAGTCTTTTACTTGCTGCACACCAGTTCCAAATCGCCAGGGGAAAGCGCCGCCAAAATAAAGCCCAGTTTTTTTAACCAATTTTTCGATTCCATCAAGCTCGGCCAGGTTCATCACTACGGGTTTCTCACAAAGCACATGCTTCCCTGCCTGCAAGCAATCTTTTATCATTTGAAAATGAAGAAAAGGCGGAGAGCAGATACTTATAATCTGAATATCATCTCGCTTTAGCAGGTTGCAGTAATCTGTAGTGGCAATCGGTGCATGAAACTGTTCTGCCCGAAGCTTTGCTTTATTGATGTCAATATCGGTAAAAGCCATCACTTTGACTTTATCGCTCAATTTAGCAAATGAATCGCCATGTCCTTCGGAAATACCTCCAGAACCGATAATCGCAACACCCAATTTTTCCATCTAAAAATCCTTTCTCACTTCTATTTTTGTCAACATTTCAGTGAATTGAATAATAGCCGAATGATCCAGTTCACCTTTGCCATCCGCAATGAGTGCTGATAAAATTTGCTCCATTAAACCGGTTAAGGGCAACGGAACCTGTAGTCCAGCCGCGGTCGCCAGAGCATTTTTAATATCTTTATGATGTAATTTGATTTTAAATCCAGGTTTAAAATTTCGATCAATAATCATCGGAATTTTTGCATCAAGTACATGGCTGCCAGCCATTCCCCCACGAATTGCCTGATATAATATTTCGGGATTGATCCCTGCTTTTTGACCCAAAACAAAAGCTTCAGAAACTGCTGCGATGTTCAGCGCAACGATGATTTGATTGGCTAACTTGGCAAATCCGCCAGCGCCCACGTCGCCGACCCGAACGATGCTCTTTCCTAAAACTTTAAAAATTGGCAAACATTTATTGAAAATATCTTCCTTGCCTCCCACCATAATCGCCAGCGTCCCTTGAATCGCCCCTGGTTCACCGCCGCTCACCGGGGCATCTAAAAATTCGACACCTTTTTTCGCCACTTCAATTGCAATTCCTTGAGATACCAGCGGCTCGATCGAGCTCATATCGATGATAATGGAACCAGGCTTTGCGCCTTCCAGAACGCCATTTTCTCCCAGCACCACGGATTCTACATCCGGGGAATTCGGTAGCATCGTGATTATAATTTCTGAATGTTCAGCGACCTCTCTGGCTGAACTCGCGGATTGTGCGCCTTCGTTCACCAGTTCATCTATAGCTCCCTGGCTGCGGTTATAAACGACCAGAGCATATCCCGCCTTTATTAGATTTTTTGCCATCGGCTTTCCCATAATTCCGAGACCGATGAAACCTATTTTTGGTTTAACTTCTTTGAGTTTCATATAATCTTCCCTGATTTTTTTAATTCAGCCAATCTAATCCAGAATGTCCATAAAATTGAATGTGTCAAATATAAAAAAATTAAATGGCAGATGCAATGAAAACCTTGAATCAAAACAACGACTTTTGGGAACTTTATCCCCTCGCTCTGGTAACAAAAATAATTTTGAATCATACGATATTTTTCAAAACGAGGAGAAAATTTTATGGATATTGTAAACCCGAAATTAGAACAATATATATTTAATTTAATGCCGAAGCAACACGAAGTGCTCGAAGAAATGTACAACTATGGGACGGATCGGGGTTTTCCTTTGATTGGTCCGTTGTGCGGCCAGTTTTTACAGCAAATGGCGCTGATCAGTAATGCCAAACGAATTTTTGAGATGGGATCCGGCTTTGGCTATTCCGCCGTCTGGTTTGCGATGGGCATTCCGGACGATGGAAAAATTATCTGTACGGATGGCGATGCGCAAAATCGAGAACGAGCCCTGTCCTATTTCAAGCGGCTCGGCATCGATCATAAAATAGAATTCCGGATTGGAATGGCGCAGGACATTTTAAAACAGCACAATGGTCCATTTGATATTATTTTTAACGATGTGGATAAAGAACAATACCCTGAGACACTGGATATTGCAGTTCCTCGATTGAGAAAAGGAGGGCTATTTATTACAGATAACACGCTCTGGTATGGCAAAGTCGCTGACGAAGGCGGGGATATTTATATCGTCGGTGTAAAGGAATTCAATAAACTTTCTTTTGCTCGACAGGATATCGTGACGATGATTGTGCCTTTGAGAGATGGCTTAGCTGTGAGCGTAAAACTTTAAAAAATGCCCTGGAGTTTTAATTTACCTGGCGGCGGGATATGAACCCAGAACTTTGATAAACTCAGCCATCTCTTCCAGATGTCTCAATGCATACTGGCTCGTTTCCTGCTGCATCGATCCTGCAAAGTCCAGGTAAAAAATATATTGCCAGGGTTTGCCTCGCAGCGGTCGGGATTCAATCTTCAATAAATTCAGGTCACGCAAAAAGAAAACGCTCAGACTTTTAAACAACGCCCCGGGAATATGTTTGGTAGCAAAGACAATCGAGGTTTTATTGGCAGCACCGAAATTGATCTCGTCAGTTGAAATGATCAAAAAACGGGTAAAGTTTTCCGGATAGTCTTCAATTTCCCGTTCCAAAATATTCATTTTGTAGTCTGCTGCTGCCTGCTGACTGGCGATGGCAGCTGCTTCTTTAATGCCTTGCTCAGCAATAATTTTCACACTGCCAGCCGTATCATAAGACGGGACAATTTCGATATTCGGATGATTCTTCCAGAAATTTCTACATTGCCCAATAGCGGCGGGATGGGAGTAAACGGTTTTTATTTCGGATAATTGAGTGCCCTGAGGAGCAATCAAATTTAACTCGATTCGCAAATTTACCTCTCCGACCAGTCGAACGCTGTCTTCCAGCAGCAGATCGTAATTTTGATGGATGCTGCCAGATAGGGTGTTTTCAATCGGGATGATTCCCAATAATGGATTTTTCTGTTTGACGGACTGAAAAACCTGCTCAAAAGTCTCTCTCGGATGACAGATGGCTGATTCGCCCAAAAATTTTTTTGCCGCTAATTCGCTAAACGCATAATGCTCGCCCTGGAAGCAGATTTCATAATTTTTCATTTGAAGATGTCTCCCTTAGATGCTTAACCAATTTTTCAAGGCCTTTAAAATAACTTTGAATGCCCAATCCCACGATTTGATCAATACACATTTCCTTAATTACCGAAATTTTTCGAAACGGCTCTCGGTTATGAATATCGGAAAGGTGGACTTCAATGGTTGGTTTCGCTACCGACGCAATTGCATCGCGTAAGCTGTAACTGTAATGCGTGAGCGCACCAGGATTGATAATGATACCCTGCGCCCATTTACGGTTTTCATGGAGGAAATCAATAATTTTGCCCTCGCTATTACTTTGAAAAAATTTCAATTTCGCTTCCAGTTCCCCAGCCTCTTGAGCCAGCATTTGGTTTAATTGGTCAAGAGTAGTGGATCCGTAAATTTCAGGCTCGCGCTCGCCCAATAAATTTAGATTTGGACCGTGAATAATCAAAATATTGATCACTGTTTTCTCTTTTTACTGGGAAGATATTAGATAATTAATCCCTATTTCAATCAAATTCCGATCTACTAATTCCACTTTACATTTCCCAATACTTTTTAGCAGAACAAATTTTAGCCCTTCGGTGGTCATTTTTTTATCGCCTTGAATGGCTTCCATAATTTTTTCCACGGAAAGATTCGATGGCAACGCTGGCTTCTCGATTCGATTCAAGACATTTTGCACTCGATCAAATTGGACATCTCGCAAGGACAAGTGCTGCTGTGATATGGCTGCTGCTGCCAGCATGCCCCAGGCAACTGCCTCGCCATGTCGAAAATACCGGTATTCGGTGATATTTTCCAGTGCATGTCCAATCGTGTGCCCGAAGTTCAAGATGCGCCGATAATCGGATTCCCGCTCATCCTGCTCTACCACTGAAGCTTTCAAGCGGCAGCAAGTTCTGATAATATGAATTAAAACATCCCAATCGGCGAGTGAAATAACTTTTTCCAAATTAGCTTCGAGAAACTCAAATAGCTCGTGATCTAAAATGAGTCCATATTTTATTGTCTCGGCCAAACCGCTATAAATTTCGCGCTGGGGCAATGTTTTCAACGTCAGGGGATCAATCCAGACCAAGTGAGGCTGATAAAAAGCGCCGATGCTGTTTTTCGCTAATAGATGATTCACACCGACCTTTCCTCCAACGCTGCTATCAACCTGCGCCATCAGCGTCGTGGGAATTTGTACCCAACGAATTCCGCGAAGAAAAGTTGCCGCAATAAATCCCGCGAGATCGCCGACGACACCACCGCCGAGGGCGATAATAGCATCATCCCGATGAATCCGATTGGCTAACAGCCAGGTGTAGATCTGCTCGGCCGTTGTTAAAGATTTCGATTCCTCTCCCGGCGTGATTTTATATAATTTACATTTCTTCCCCTTCTGCTCCAGCGCTGTTTGCAGTTTTTCAAAAAAATGAGCTACCACATTTTCATCGGAGATAACGACATAAGTTTTCGCATCACAAAGCCGTAAAATCTCTTTCACAGCGATTGGAAAATTATCGATTTCAATAATTATTGGATAAGTCCGATTTCCCAAATTTACATTTAAGATTCTCATTAATTTCTAATCTCTATTTAAAATTGTTGCTGGCAATTTCTGTATTAACAGTTCAATGATTTCGGCTGGCATTGTGCCTTCATTCCCATCAATAATAATATCAGCCTGTTCATAATATGGTTGACGCTGTGTAAGTCTTTTTTCAATATGATCAATAAGCTGAGATTCATGGATACCATTCAAAAGGGGGCGATGCGTACTATTCTTTAGACGTTGGTAGAGAATTTCGGGGTGCCATTTCAAATAAACAATTACGCCGGAATTTTTCATTATGGTTCGATTTTCAGCACTTAAAACAATGCCTCCGCCGGTTGCAATTATGTTCCTGGAAAGATAAGCAATGTTTTTAAGACAGTCAGTTTCTAATCGCCGGAAATAGTTTTCTCCAAATCTTTCAAAGATCAGCGGAATGGTCAGGTTAGCTGTTTGCTCGATGACATTATCCAGATCGATAAACGGCATTGCTAATTTTTCAGCCAGTAACTTTCCAATTGTTGTTTTTCCTGCCCCCATAAAACCGATGAGATAGATTTGCACAAATCTCCTGCTGCTGCAATTCAAGCTTGATTTGAGTTTTTAAGATGGCATTGAAAAATGATTAATCAGTCAATCCTAACCGCCAATCCCCCAGACTGAAAGTCTGCAGAATATCCAACTGCCGATCATAAAGCACGTTTTCCATATTATCTTTCATTTCGCCGACGGAATCGCCACCAAATTTTTTGCACAACTGATCGGCTAAAACCAGCGCCATCATTGACTCGGCGATGACTGCTGCCGATGGTAACGAACAAATGTCGCTTCGCTTTTCGTACCGTTTATCTGGAGTTTTTTGAGTCATATCCACCGATTGCAGAGGTTTCATAAGGGTGGGAATCGGTTTCATTGTGGCAGTAATAATAATTGGCTCTCCGTTGGAAATGCCTCCCTCGATTCCACCGGCATGGTTAGTGGTTCTGATGTACCTGGTCATTTTACGATCCCAGGATATTTCATCATGAACTGCTGAGCCATATTTGTCAGCCAAATCCTGCCCGGCGCCAATTTCAACGGTTTTTATGGCTGGAATGCTCATGATCGCTTGCGCCAATAATCCGCCCAAACGCTGATCCCATTGGGAATAGCTGCCCAATCCGATTGGCACATGAAGGGCGATCACAGCTATTCTTCCACCAAGGGTATCGCCTCGCTCTTTGGCTGTATCAATGGCTTCCATCATTTGTTTCCCCACGGTTTGATCGCCACAATGGACCGATGACTGCTCTATCTGTTGCAGGTACTCTTCCAAATCTTTATCAGAAATCCCATTTAATCGTTGATGAATCGCATTAGAGAGGATTACTTTGCCAGTTTGAATAACTTCACTGAAAAGGCGAATCTGAAAATAAGTTAACAACTGTCTGGCGACAGCGCCCAGTGCAACTCTCGCCGCGGTCTCCCGTGCGCTGGCTCGCTCCACCACATTTCTGATGTCCAGATGATGGTATTTCAAGCTGCCCGCCAAATCAGCATGACCGGGACGAGGAATTGTAACCTTCTCTAAATCAGCCGGCGGAGTTCCAAACATCGCCATTTCTTCAGTCCAATTTACCCAATCTTTATTTTCGATGTATAGCGAAATGGGGCTGCCAATGGTTTGACCAAAACGGATACCAGAAAAGAATTCAGCATGATCCTTCTCAATTTCTTTAGACCTGATGCTGCGCCCATACCCTTTCTGCCGTCGTTTTAATTCGTGTTGAATAGCTGGTTCAGAAATGGACAAACCCGAAGGTATTCCTGAGATGATTCCAATGAGACCTTTGCCATGAGATTCTCCAGCGGTCCACCAGGTTATTCCAGACATATTGTTCTCCTATGATAAAAAGTTTCAATTCTACTCCAATAAATTAGTTTGCAATCAC
>JAEAME010001091.1_pt1 | contig 21095 bp, 18 predicted proteins | sample 8958731 | NCBI WGS metagenome assembly JAEAME01 (sample SAMN16933194, study PRJNA681113) | bioreactor sludge metagenome | isolation source: anerobic bioreactor sludge (Control) | place: India:Bengaluru | collected 2018-10-24 | reverse complement strand
TACTGCGGAGTCGCTGGAGCGGGCAAAAATTTTATTTGGCGAACAATGCAGCGAGCACCTCCCCGAAGAACAGGGACGCATTACTTACCGCCGAATTTTTGTCTCCAGCAAAGAAGTTGTTGGGAAAACAATTAGCGAGTTGCAGCTCCACAAAAAATTTGACGCTAATATCACCCGACTGCGTCGCGGCGATGTGGATTTTGTGCCTACTCCTGACATGATTTTAGAGCCAGGCGATCGTATTCGTGTCGTGGCGCGACGGGAAAAGATTGAAGCCATCTCTAAATTTTTTGGCGACTCCATGAAATCGATTTCAGAAACGGATTTCCTATCGCTGTCGTTGGGAATTGTGTTGGGCGTTTTCTTGGGGATGATTCCATTTCCCTTGCCTAAAGGCATGACCTTTAAACTCGGTTTTGCCGGCGGTCCGTTGATCGTTGGTTTGATTTTAGGCAAGCTGGAACGCACCGGACCGATTACCTGGGGTTTGCCCTTCAGCGCCAATATGGTATTGCGTCAGATTGGGCTGGTCTTTTTTCTGGCCGTAATTGGCATCAAAGCCGGCCACGGCTTCGGCGCTACATTCCAGACTGGCGGCTGGGGCCTGATTGCGGCTGGCGCGCTGATTACCACACTCGTTTCAGTGACCACGATCCTCATTGGCTACAAATATTTAAAACTGCCCATGTCCGCAGTCATGGGCATGATGTCCGGCATGCAAACCCAGCCCGCGGTTCTGGCTTACGCCAATCAGCAGACCGACAGCGAACTGCCGAATGTCTGGTACGCCACCGTTTATCCCGCCTCGATGATCACGAAAATTATTCTGGCGCAGATCATCGTATCGACCTTATTGATGTTATGAGTGCGGCGAATTGGCAATTTGTCCTACAGAGAAATGCCTTGCTTTTTCAGAAATATTTATTTATTTTTGTAATGAATTTTTGTTGACAAAGTAGCGATGGCGTGAAAATTTGAATTCAAATCCTTAAAATGAATATTTGAAATCGGAGAATTCTTTATGAGAATTAAAACCAGGCGTATTATTTCGGATCCAAAAATATGTAGCGGCAAACCATGTATTCAAGGAACTCGTATTCCCGTACATATTATTCTGGGTTTGCTGGCGGCTGGCGAAACCAAAGATAATATCATCAAGGCGTATCCACATATTACTGGCGAAGATATTATGGCATGTTTAGAATATGCAGCATTCCTTGCCGATGAGGAAGTCGGAGTGGCAGGATGAGATTTCTGACTGATGAAAATCTTTTTGTTCCTATCGTTACTGGCTTAAGAGAACGAGGACATGATGTGTTCAGCGTTATTGAACATGGTGAAGTCGGCATAAGTGATGAAGAAATTTTTCGGATGGCTGTAAGAGAAAATCGAGTCATCGTTACAATGGATAAGCATTTTTCGAACATGTTGCGCTTTCCCAGTGAACAGTGCGGTGGAATCATCGTGGTAAGGTTGTACAAAATTCGGGTCGATAAAACAACAAGATTATTCTTTGTTTTTTTTGACCAGCTTCATGAAGCGCAAATCGAAAGAAATTTAATCATCATCACCAGAAAAAAATTACGCATCAGGCGTCCTGATTGAATTTAGCAAAAATGCTAAATGCTTAAATTGTCCTTTCAGTTGCAATCTTTTGAGTGATTCACAAACCAGGTTTTTCCACAAATCTGGCTTATATAAAAAGGAGATTTCACCAATGGTAAACATCCTCCTCAATCCTTTCACCAAGCCCGCTGATTCGGAAGGAAGTGTTGCGGAAGGAAAATAATGAGCTGGTTTTTGTGTGCCTGTGCTTCGGGAGTGGATTGTGAAAAACCAGATTTTTTAAAGAAATCCAGTTGTTTTGGAAAATGCGGTTGATGTGAAGAATTCTGGAGTTGATTTCGTAGTTAAGCCTGGAATTAAGCCGTAAAGCTTTCAATAAATATTTTTTAAAATTGGTACTAAACTTTAAATTGATGGAGGACAAATCAATGAGAATGAACGCTCCCAAAGTGTTGACGTGGCTGGTCTCCTTAATTCTCGGTGCTGCTGGTATTCTGTTAAAACTAAATGTAATTTATGTCGCGCAGCTTGAAAAATACGACTTTACCTTACTTGCCGTGGGATTTTGCCTGCTCGCTTTAGGCAATCTCATCAAAGAGTTATAACTCATTCCTGCCTTCCTTCCGAAACTTTAAAACCTTCTGAAGGCTAGTGACTGAAATATTAAATGAAAAGGAGTTCCCCAAGATGAATGAAATGATTTCTTATTGTGGTTTGCTCTGCCATGAATGTGGCGCTCTTATCGCTACGCTGACCAATGATGATTCAAAAAGGGCTGAGGTCGCGAAACAGTGGACGAAAGAATTTCACAAAGAATTCAAGCCAGAAGATATTAATTGTTTTGGCTGTCTGGCAGAAGATAAGCCGGTTTTCGGATATTGCCAGGTTTGCAAGATCAGAAGCTGTGCCAGATCCAAGTCTGTTGTCAACTGCGCTTACTGTGATGATTATGCTTGCGATCAACTGATGGAATTTTTCAAAATGGCTCCAGCCAATAAAGAACGGTTGGACGCGATCAGGGCAAATTTATAATTATTGCCCGGTCACTCAAAGTGACCGGGCAATGAGGATCATTTCACAAGAAATTTCAAGGTAAAATGTCTGATAAAAATCTGGTAATCCAATGGTTATTGGAAGATGATCCGGCCATTCGCTGGCAAACACTTCGCGATTTAGTCGGTATTGAATTTCAGATCGAACGGGGACGAATCGCGACTGACGGCTGGGGTGCCAGATTATTGTCACTCCAGGATCAATCTGGCACCTGGGCAAAAGGTATCTATTCGCCCAAATGGACCTCGACCACCTATACCATGTTATTGCTCAGGCAATTCGGTTTGCCGCCGAAAAATTCCCAGACGACGAAAGCCTGCAATGTCCTTCTGGAAAAAGGGTTTTATTATGATGGCGGAATCAACTATTTTGCTTCATTGAAACATAGTGAAACCTGCGTCACTGGAATGATGCTTTCCATTCTCGCCTATTTTCAGAGCGAAGATAATCGGCTTCATGCTTTAGCCCGCTATCTGTTAAATCAACAAATGGCAGATGGCGGCTGGAATTGTCAGTCTTATCGAGGCGCGACCCATAGCTCGTTTCATACCACGATATCGGTTTTGGAAGGGCTGGGCGAATATGAGAAATTCCAACCCGAAAATTTGGAGGAAATCCAACAGGCGCAACAGAAAGGCAGAGAGTTTCTTTTAATTCATCGGCTATTCAAATCCCATCGGACTGGAAAAGTGGTGAAACCAGAATTCACACGTTTCTCATTTCCACCTCATTGGTACTATGACATTCTGCGAGCGCTGGATTATTTTCGACAATGTGAAGCTGAAAAAGATGATCGTCTTATGGATGCCATTGACATCTTATTAAAGCGGCGAACCCGCGAAGGTAAATGGCTTCTGCAAAACCGACACCCAGGACGTACTTTTTTTGATATGGAAAAAGTGGGCGAGCCGAGTCGATGGAATACCTTGCGCGCGCTGCGGATTTTGAAATGGTGGTTTGGTGATCAGGGAATTAGGTAATTCGGTAATTTGGTAACTGGGGGATTGGGATTACATGTTAAGAGGGGCATTGGCTGTATTTCTGTAGCTCATTCTATCCACTTGACCACTGAATTGACTAAATGACGAAACATGATCAAACGAACGCTACTATCCATTCTGATTATAACTCCCATTGGCTTCGCCAGCAAATTCTACCAGGGACCAGCCGCCGCCTGGGTGAATGATTCGCTGGGTGGAATGTTTTATGTTATTTTCTGGTGCCTGGTCGACTTCCTAATTTTTCCAAAGACCCGTCCCTGGAAAATTGCCACGATCGTTTTAATCATCACCTGCCTGTTGGAATTTCTCCAACTATGGCATCCCCATTTTTTGGAATTGTTGCGGCGCTCTTTCATTGGCGCCACGGTTCTGGGAACGTCATTTGTTTGGTCAGATTTTCCGTATTACATTTTGGGCAGTGGAATTGGCTGGCTGTGGTTGCAATGGATAAAGAATAAATCGGCACCGCATTCCAATTCTATCCTTACGCGTCGAGGGCGCTTTTAGTGACCTCCCACTCTCTTTTACGGGTTTAATTCAAACTTAATCAGACGTGGTCTTCGGGTAAAATCCCAGTCGAAATTTATTTTGGACTGCAAGGCAAATTGGCATTTTCCCATACCATTAACTTTTGCTTGACATTGTTTTATTTTTTTGTATATTAAGCAGAAGTTATTTAATGAATAAAAAACCAGGTAACCTGATTTTCATAAGATCATTAAAATGAATAAAGAGGTGTTGATGATGAACAAGTTGCTTTCGGTCATTTTTTTTCTTTTTGTAAATTTTGTTCATGCCGACGAGGGTATGTACCCCATCAGCGAAATTCAGAAATTGGATTTAAAATCAAAGGGATTGCTGATTGAGCCGCTCGAAATTTTCAATCCCAATGGCGTCAGCCTGGTGGATGGCATCTGCAACATCGGCGGCTGCACTGGTTCCTTTGTCTCTTCATCGGGATTAATTCTCACCAATCACCATTGCGCGTTTAGCGCCATTCAAAAAGCCAGCACGCCGGAGCACGATTACCTTGAACATGGCTTTCTGGCTAAAAATAAATCCGAAGAAATTCCTGCCAAAGGCTATACCGTTAGAATCACAGAATCGTATCGCGATGTGTCAGAAGAAGTTTTGAGCGCAGTGAATGATAATATGGAGTTGGCAGAACGGACCAAAGCCATTGAGAAGAAAATCAAAGAAATTATCACGGAAACTGAAAAGCAAAATCCTGGCAAGCGGGCAGAAGTAGCGGAAATGTTCATCGGCAAGACATACTTGCTATTTATTTATACTTATCTAAAAGACCTGCGCCTGGTTTATGCCCCGCCTCGCTCCATTGGTAACTTCGGCGGCGAAGTAGATAACTGGACCTGGCCCCGCCATACTGGTGATTTTTCATTTATGCGCGCCTATGTAGCAGCAGATGGCTCGCCTTCGGATTATTCAACCAGCAACGTTCCCTATCATCCTAAAAAATATCTGAAAGTTGCGCCAGAGGGTGTGAACGAAGAGGATTTCGTTTTTATCCTCGGCTACCCGGGCCGAACCTTTCGGCACCAGACTTCTTCTTACCTAAGCTATGAGCAGGAAATACGGATGCCTTATGTGGTGGATTGGTATCAATGGCAGATGAATGTGATGGAGCAGATGGGCGCACAGGATCGCGCCATCGCGCTGAAACATGATTCGCGGATCAAGGGGCTTGCCAATACAGAAAAGAATTATCGGGGCAAACTGATCGGATTGAAACGATTGAATCTCGTGGAAAAGAAGCGAGCTGAAGAAAAGGCGCTGCAGCAGTTCATCGAAGCCGATCCGACCCGAGCCGAAAAATACGGCAGTCTGCTTAAAGAAATTGGAAAGATTTATCAGCAGATGCGAGAGGAAGCGGATCAGGCTCAGGTTTTAACTTATCTCTTGCGAAGTTCGACGCCGCTCAGCAATGCTTATACCGTTTACGAATCAGCTATCGAGCGCCAGAAGGAAGATGTGGAGCGGGAGTCGCAGTATATGGATCGAAATTTTGACCGCACCAAAGAGCGAATGTTCCTGGGCTTGAAAGATTATTATGAGCCAACCGACAAAATTATTTTCAAAGAGATGCTCCTTCGGGCAGCGAAATTACCAGCGGGACAAAAGATTGCTGCCATTGAAGAAATCATTAAACAGCAGAAAAATCCAGAGCAAGCTATGGATCGTTTTCTTGAATCAGCCTACGCTCAAACAAAGATGGCTGATGAAAAAGCCGTTGCTGGCCTGTTTGCTGAGTCGCCAGAAAAAATCCAAAGGCAAAGTGATCCATTTATCAAGCTGGCAATCGCGCTTTATCCGATTTACAAAGCAAGGGACGAAAAGAGCAAAGCCAGGCAGGGTGCGATTGACAAGCTTTACGCCCAACTTGTCGATGTGAAAAAAGATTTTCTGGCAAAGGATTTTACCCCGGATGCCAATGGCACGCTGCGGTTGACGTATGGCTATGTTCGTGGCTATTCCCCCCGGGATGCCATCCATGCTGAGCCGATTACTACCACCACTGGGGTTTTGGAAAAGACCACCGAGCAGGAGCCGTTTGATACGCCTCGAAAATTGATTGATCTCATCAAAACCAAGGATTTCGGCCGACTCGAGCATCCCAAATTGAAGAGTGTCCCCGTGGCAATTTTATATAATATGGACACCACGGGCGGGAATTCCGGCAGCCCGGTTTTGAATGCCCGGGGGGAACTGGTCGGCATCAATTTTGATCGGACGTTTGAAGCCACGATCAATGACTACGCCTGGAGCGAAGGCTATAGCCGTTCCATTGCCGTGGATATTCGGTATGTGCTATGGGTGACATCAAAATTCGGGGGAGCGAATTATTTGCTGGAAGAAATGAATGTGATGGAAAAGTGAAATGGAGTTATGGAATGCTGGAGTGGTGGAAAAATGGAATATTGAATGGGCAAAAAATCTCCATCGACTCCATTAATCCAAAACTCTACTATAAAATAAATAATCAATATGGATGAACAAATGTACCTGGAGGAAGTTATGCGTCGAGTTCTTGCTCTAATTCTTGTTAGCTTTTTTCTCTATATCAATTTTTCAATTGCATCTTCGGCAGAAACCCATCCATTTTCCGTGCATGATATGCTGGCGATGGATCGGATTTCGGAGCCGCAGGTTTCGCCCGATGGAAAATGGATTGTTTTTACGTTACGCAAGACCGATCTCGATGCCAATCGGGGTAGAACCGACCTGTGGCTGGTCGATGTCGAAGGAAAAAATCTGCGGCAGTTGACTTCGCATCCAGCCGGTGATTTTAATCCGAGGTGGTCGCCTTGTGGAAAATACATCTGGTTTCTATCGATGCGATCGGGCTCATCGCAGGTGTGGGGCATGATGGTTAGCGGCGGCGAGGCTCAGCAATTTACCGATTTGCCGCTGGATGTCAGCAATCTGCTCGTATCTCCCACTGGCAAAAATCTCGCTTTCACGCTCGATGTTTTCCCCGATTACACGGCAGTTGACGACACAAAAAAGAAGCTGAATGAAATCGCGAATAAAAAAGCAACCGGGCTCATTTACGACCAACTTTTTATCCGCCATTGGGACACATGGAGTGATGGCCGTCGTTCGCATCTCTTTGTGATGTCGGTAAAGGGTGGAGCGCCGGTTGATTTGATGCTTGGCATGGAAGCGGATACTCCCTCAAAGCCGTTCGGCGGCGCAGAGGAAATTGCTTTCACGCCGGATGGAACGGGATTGGTATTCACTGCGCGCCATGTCGGTCGGGAAGAAGCGTGGTCCACGGATTTCGATCTGTATTACGTGCCCATCGACGGATCAAAAGATCCAGTTTGCTTGACAGAAGCCAATCGCGCCTGGGATACTCAGCCAATTTTTTCGCCCGATGGGAAAACTCTGGCTTATTTAGCCATGTCCCACCCCCGTTATGAAGCCGATCGTTTTCGTATCGTGCTTCGTTCCTGGCCGGATGGCGCAGAACGGATATTGACTGATAATTGGGATCGTTCGCCATCATCACTGTGCTGGTCTGTTGATTGCAAAACGATATTTGCTACTGCGGAAAATATCGGGCAGGTTTCGCTGTTTGCCATCGATGTGAAAACGGGATCTGTCAAAACTATTATTAAAGAAGGAAGTGTTAGCTCGGCCGGCCTGGCTGGCAATCGCATCGTTTATGGATTGGATCATTTAAAGTCCCCGACCGAGCTGTATTCGATCAAACTCGACGGCACTGATCCCCGACCGATTACGCAGATTAATGTGGAAAAGCTGGCAACGGCGCGCATGGGCGATTACGAGCAGTTTTCGTTCAAGGGCTGGAATGACGAAATTGTTTATTGCTACATCGTTAAGCCAATCGAGTTTGATCCCGCTAAAAAATACCCTGTTGCATTTCTGATTCATGGCGGACCTCAGGGTTCATTTGGCAATCATTTTCATTATCGCTGGAATCCGCAGGCATACGCTGGCGCCGGATATGCCGTAGTGATGGTAGATTTTCACGGCTCCACTGGCTATGGACAGGCGTTCACCGACGCCATTCGCGGCGATTGGGGTGGCAAGCCGCTGGTCGATTTGCAGAAAGGACTGACTGCTACGCTGGAAAAATATCCCTGGATGGATGGAGAGCGAGTGGGCGCACTCGGTGCTTCCTTCGGCGGATATATGATCAACTGGATCGCGGGCAACTGGCCGGATCGATTTAAATGCCTGGTTACGCATGACGGCAATCTCGATGAGCGCATGGCATATTTTGACACGGAGGAACTCTGGTTCCCGGAATGGGATCATATCGGCACGCCCTGGACCAACCCCGAAGGCTACGAAAAACAAAATCCGATTAATTTTGTCAAAAACTGGAAAACCCCGATGCTGGTGGTTCATGGCGCGTTGGATTTTCGAGTGGTGGAAACGCAGGGGATTTCAACATTTACAGCCGCCCAACGGTTGGGAATTCCGAGCAAGTTGCTCTATTTTCCGGATGAGAATCATTGGGTACTCAAACCGCATAATTCCATTCTGTGGCATGAAACGGTTCTTGATTGGCTGAATCAGTGGTTGAAGTAATTAGATTCATTATTCAAATTGAACAATTGAGGAGGTGGTGATGATGCCATTTAAAACCGGCATGGCGGAGGTAAATCGAACAAATTTGTATTATGAGGTCATGGGGGAAGGTCATCCTGTGGTCCTGATTCACGGCGGTCTGCTGGATTGCCGAATGTGGGAGGGGCAGTTTAATAAGTTTGCCAGTCGCTATAAAGTCATCCGATATGATATTCGTGGCTATGGCAAATCTGCTCCTGCGAAAGGGCGATATTCTCATGGGAAAGATTTAAATGAATTATTGAAATTTTTGCAGGTGGAAAAAGCCCACATCATCGGATTATCTTTGGGTGGGACAGTCGCCATAGATCTGGCACTGGACCACCCCGAAAAAGTAGCGTCGTTGATTTTGACTTCAGCGGCTCCGGTCGGCTTTAGAAGTCAGGATGATGAATTAACCAAAAAGACACTGGCAATTTATGAAGCTGCAAGAACCAATCGACATGATGAAGCTGTGAAACTCTGGCTGGAACATCCGGTTTTTAAAACCGTGAATCTGAGGTTCAAGCCCAAGATAAATCGGATGATAATTGATAATTTGCCATCGTGGATTTTGCCACAAGACAACAACATCATCTGGTCAGCGCCGCCCGCAGTGGAGCGGCTTTCAGCAATAAAAGCCTCGACTTTGATCATCGTTGGTGATAAGGATGTCCCTGATATAATTAAAGCGGCAGATATGTTAGAAAGTCAAATCGGAGTCGCCATTAAAATGGTCATCACTGGCGCGGGACATCACATCAATATCGAAAAACCGAGACAGTTTAATCATATCGTGCTGGATTTTTTGAGCTATTTATAAGATTGGCTCGCTAAAGTAAATGCTAAAAATGTTTCCCAATATCATGAATCAAAAAAATGGAGCAATAAGCTAGATTTGAATGAGCTGTCTGCATCTTTTTTAATGAATGATTGGTGAATTATTTTCTCAATACTTTTCGATGCTGGCTCATCCTGCGAAGTTTTCTCTCAAATTATCAAAATATGCTCGGACTCGAATTGAGTCCAATCCCCCAAATTTAAAGGCGTGTTTCATTCACGCCTTTTTTGTTGCCCTTTTTGTAATTCCAATTTCAAACTTGTGAGGAAGTCGATAATAAAAGTATGACTCAACTAGCTATGGGTGCTGATTGATGGAAAATAGTAGGTCGGGTAGTCAAATTTAATTTAGGCATAACTCATTTATAAATAGCATCCTGAAAAATCCAATCTTCATTCAAATCAATAACTAAATTAAGTTATGCCCGTTTTGGTATTGTTCTTGCAAGAATGAGGACAAATGAGCTGCAAAAAACTTATATGTTTTCAAGTTATCTAATTCAGGGAAACGTAACATGAAGGAATTCACCATGATTAACAAAAGAGCTAATGGTTTGAGATTATTTTTGCTAATCTCTTTTTTGCTGGCTGCCGAGATCACTTGGGCACAGGGATTTAATGTCTATAATTCAGCCGATATTTCTCAATCCTGGGTATCCGACATTAATCCCGCAGTCATCTCCTCCCAGTTTTCTCGGGTTTCTGTGGGATTGAAGATCTATCATTTTGGATTTTTACAAAATCAAAGCTTTGCAATCAGGGAAAGTCATATAAACGCCAGCTTCCCGTTCTATTTGCCGATGGATGTCGGAGTCGGCGGTGATCTGAAGCATTTCTCTGCCGGCATTTACTCTGAGTTGACCGGGTCTTTGTTATTTAGTCGGCGTATCCAAAACAATATATCTTTAGGAATTAAGATTGGATTGGCGCGGTATGGTTTTGCCAAAGAGGATTTTAATTTGGTCGATGCGAACGATCCACTGCTGAGCGGAAGTTTGGCAAAAACTGTTTTGAACCTGGGATTTGGCGCATTCTGGAATCCGGATCGTTGGTCGGTGGGCGTTGGAATCGACCATCTGAATCGTCCTGACATTGGTCATCAAACCAGTGCCACTTTGCCACAAGAGATCAGTGCTTCAGTTGGCTACAAATTTGGTCGGATTATGCCGACATTGTTGCTTCATCATGATGGCAATTTTGCTCGATTTGGTCTGGGACTCTCCGCCAGCTATGAACGCTTCGGCCTATTTCGCCTGGCATTTGAATCGAACATGCCGATCAAAATGGAATTTCAGTTTAATATTTCAAGGGATAATAGCCTGCAATATGGCTTCGATCTGCCCGCCGAGGAATTGAGCTCGGTTTCCTTGGGATCCCATGAATTCGTATATAATCGCATTTTGGGTCGCGGTCCAGATATTGGGCAACCAAAAATGCTAATTTCAACCAATGAGATGAAGATTCAAGAAGAGACCATTGTGCGCAGCATGTCACCAGGCTTGAATTTATGGCAGTTAGAGCGTATAGATGAATTAGCTCCGGAATACTTAGAAGCAAATGCAAGCGCGCGAAATTTATTGGTTATCCCGACGGGTGTTTTGAATAAGTACGAAACAGAAGCCATACGTAAACAGCGCTATGCCAGGCTCGGTGAAGAAATCAAAGGGAAGCTGCAAAAGAATCCGGGTCTGAGTTTGGTATTACAAACTGATGATCAATCAGTGGCAGATGCCAGGGCGCTAAAACAATATTTGCAACGCGATGGGATAAAAGAGGTTGGCATTGCAAAAGTGAATTCAACCAGCAAAGCTAAATTAGAAGGCTTTGAAGCCGGGCAGCAGTTCAAGAGTCAAAAAAAGCCTTCCTGTTCGGTGGATAAGCTGGCAATTGCATTTGAGTTATCCGGCAAAGTCCGCAAAGTAAGAGAATGGAATTTGACTATTAAAAATGAAAAGGACGATGTGGTTAGAACTTACAAAGGAAAAGACAGATTGCCTGAACAATTGGACTGGGACTGGAGAAATGAATGGGGAGAACTGGTATCGCCAGGTCAATATTCGTGTACGATCACAATAAAATCTATGAGTGGACTGGAAAAGTCATCAAGGTCATTGCCAATCAATGTCACCCGGTTGAATCGATCAATATATTTGAAATTTACTCAAGAATCGAAATTGCAGGCAAGCAAGCTTGATCGGTGATCTGACCTTAACAGAAGTCGATAATTAAAAATAACAAAACTCGTGGCATAAAATAAGTAGGAGAAAAACGTGGAAAAGACAACGAAAAAGAATACCAATCAAGCGCGATCGATATTGAAGCAGCTTTATCTGATTGGTGGAATTGTAATTTTGATGCTATTGCTAAGCTTCTGGCACTTTGACGCCAGGGCAAAAACAGCAACACCTGCTACCCCGACTGCACCAAATAGTCAAAGCAGCAGCGGTCCAAGCGAATTAGAACGGCTTACAGTATGGAATATTCTTCAAATGAACGACTGGTTTCTCTGGCCTTTCATTGCCCTTACTGCTTATGGTCTAATGATAAATATTTATCGTATGTTAGTTGAGCACCGAGAAAAATCGCGATCCGAGGCATTATTAAAGGGAAAAATTCATGCGAAGAATCTCAATAATCTGGTACAGTTGGTTCGCGCGAATCAGCCTTCTCGAGCATCTCGTCTATTTCATCAGTTGATTGCCTCGTTTGAGAAAAATAGTCAGGCAGAGACTCTTAATGAAGAGATAAATCAATTTGCAGCAGCAGAGAGCCAATCGTTCGAGCGATTTAATCGGGTGAATGCTTTTCTTTCTGAGGCGTCCGGCGCGCTTGGCTTATTAGGAACGGTTTGGGGAATTTTCGTAACGTTCTATAGCGCTAAATTAGATGGCCCGACTATCCTTCGAGGAATGAGCATTGCACTAATAACAACTCTGACCGGACTTATTATCAGTTTGGTATTGAATTCGTGTGGAACCTATTTGTACACGCTCTCTAACCGTCAAATTAACCTGATTGTCGAAAAAGCTAGTGAATTGAGGCAAGCATTACTTTATCTCCAGAAAAGGTCAATCAGCGGAATTCAAGCTGTAAAAGAAAATCGCCCGAATTTTAGAGTTCCAGAGCCAGGGTATCATCCCCCAAAGCAGGGTCGAGTAAAAGAATCTATCGAAATTGCCTATTGAAAAAGGTCAGAGTGTTTGTTAAACCAATCATATCGGATCATTTTCGGATCTGTTTAATCGGAAGTAAAAACCGTTGAGATTCCGCCAGTCTTTCAAAAAGGCGGCGGACCTTCGGTCGCTGAACGGGATAAAAAGCATTATTTGCTGAGAGCGATGATTTAAATCATATTATTTCTGAATGGAAGAGATTTTGGTCAATATGATTAATCTAATATGAGAGTTATTAAGATGTGTAAATTTATCCGATTTACCTTAACACTGATTGTTGTTACTGCAATCATGAAGTCATGTTTCATGTCTTCCGCAGCAGGATCAGTATTGGATTCCAAATCGACTGAAGCGACAATGCTTGATAGCGTAAGACTGACATATAATAATATCACGGCAGTCAGCTTCCCACGTATCGTTTCGCTGGTGACCGTGATGAATAATGCTGGCTTTGTCATTGGCAAGCTGGATGAAAATAATTTTGAAGTTTATGAAGATAATATGAGGGAGCTTCCGATTGAGGTGATTGAGTTACCTTATGATTCGATTGGAATCAATGTCGTGCTGGTGATCGATCGAAGTCGGAGTATGATCGGACAGCCTATCGAAGATGCCAGGAATGCGGCAATTACCTTTGTCAATCTCATGCAAAGTCAGGATCAATCGGCAGTGGTTAGCTTTTCGCAGGATGTCCGTACCGATCATTCTTTTTCCAATAATAAAAATTCACTGATAACAGCTATTTCGAAAATCTTTGAAACCGATCGTACTGCTGTTTATGATGCTGTTATTCATGCCGTTAACTTATTTACTGATGATCTAAAAAACCGCGCCATTATTTTGATGACTGATGGCGCGGATAATTCCAGTAAAAATACCTTTCAAGATGCCCTGGCTGCTTGCCTATCTCATGAAATACGAGTTTTTACAATTGGTTTAGGCTTGAGAACCAATAGCCCGGAAGAAATCAACTTAAAGGAATTAGCCAATACAACTGGAGGAATTTATTATTATAGCCCTTCTTCCAGCGATCTGGAGGAGATTTATAAGGCAATCTCTAAATTGTTGCATCACCGCTATCAGGTCTCATATACGACCCATAATCCCGCCAAAGACGGGACGCTTCGTCATGTCCGCATCGAGGTATTCGTGAACACCAATACCAGTTTGGATACAGCCAGTTATCTGGCGCCTTTTGAGCCAGATACGGTTGATACGCTCGATCCGATTGATCCAGAACCGGTGGAGCCGCCCTTCGAAGTGACGCCTAATCCGTTTACTCCCAACGATGATGGATTCAATGATCGAACGGAATTTAAAAAAGGCGATGAAGCTCCTATCGATTGGAATATCATGATTATGGACCGCAGCGGGCGATTGATCAGAACGTTCAGTAATGGAGAAAGAGTCTGGGACGGCAAGGACAAATCAGGACAGCTTATGTTTCCTGGCGTATATTTGTATATTGTTTCCAGTGGCAATCGGATAATCCACCGAGGGACTATCCAGCTTATTCGGTAAGGTAAATGGATTTGATAATTGAATTCAGCTTATCACCATTTTGAAAAAATGAGAGAACTGATTATGAAAACGCAACGACAAAGCAAAGGCCAAAAAAGAAATGGATTAAAAAATAAAATTTTAATCCTGATCTTGATCCCGATTTTAATTGCAGTTTATGGGAGCTTGAATGCCATTCAAAGTGGGGAATCATGCAAGGTTTCAGCAAATTCTTCAAGTTTAGATAGCCTTACTTTTGTTTATAACAGTATTGATGCATTTAATTTTCCCAAAATTGTTTCGCTTGTTACGGTGATGGATATGGCTGGTTTCATTATTCCACAACTGGATGAAAATAATTTTATGGTATTCGAGGATAATACCAGGGAATTGCCCATAGAAGTTGTTGAACTCACCGATGCTGATGTGGGGATAAATGTTGTTTTGACAATTGATCGTAGCTCTAGCATGGAAGGACAGCCAATCATGGATGCAAAAACTGCTGCGAGCACATTTGTGGATTTGATGCAGAGCAAGGATAGATCGGCCATTGTTGCCTTTGCCGGCACAGCCGAAACTGCCCATCCGTTTTCCAGCAATAAGGATTCACTTAAAGCCGCGATTGCCAAAATGATTACGATTGTGCGCACTGCAATTTATGATGCGTTGATGCACTCGGTCAATTTGATGACCGATGACATCAAAAATCGTGCGATTATTTTGATGACTGATGGGGAGGATAATGCCAGCTTTTACAGCCCCGATGATGTCATCGCCGCATGCAAATCAAAAGAAATACGTGTCTTTACTATTGGATTGGGCAACCGAATCACCAGTGTGGTGGAAAATGTTTTGATAAGAATAGCCAATGAAACTGGCGGCTTATATTATTACAGCCCTACTTCCGAAGATCTGGAAGAGATTTATCGAGCGATTTCTAAATTATTACATCATCGCTACCAGATTTCATACACGACTCATAATCCAGCTAAGGATGGTACATTACGACATGTTCGTATCGAAGTTTTAGTTAGCAGCCTGGCTGGTGCTGATACTGCTAACTATCGTGCACCCTATGAACCAGATCCTGAAGACCCCGTGGACCCCGATACGGTCAAGCCCGCAGAACCTAAGTTTGAGGTTCTGCCCAATCCATTCACCCCGAATGACGATGGATTCAATGATTGGACGGAATTCAAGCAGGGCGATGAGATTCATCCGGATTGGAATATTGTCATCACGGATCGCGCTGGCCAAATGATTAAGCAGCTCAGAAATGGAGAAACCATCTGGGATGGCAGAAATAAATCAGGGCAGCTCATGCTGCCAGGGAGTTATCTTTATGTCGTTTCAAAAGGCAATCAGGCTATCCATAGAGGGCTAATCCAGCTTATTCGATAATAAGAATTTATTAATTGATATTGCAGCAAATTTGAGGGAATCAGGCATGACAATAGAACAACAAAGAAAAAGCAGAGGCAAGATCAGAAAAATATCCGGGATTTTCACATTGCTGTTTATTTCTGGTTTAATGACAATTTTCCTGCTTTTAGCGGAACCGAATGAAGCAGAATTGAGCACATTCAATTTAAATGCTTCTGCTGCAGACAGTTTGACGCTAATCTATAACCAGGTTAATGCCTCAGCTTTTCCGAAGATTGTTTCGCTTGTTACCGTGATGAACGCAGCAGGGTTTGTCGTGGGTAAGCTTGACGAAAATAATTTTGAAGTCCATGAAGATGGCGTGAGAGAGCTTCCCATCGAGGTCATTGAACTCACCAATGATTCTATGGGCATTGATGTCGTTTTGATCATTGATCGAAGTGGGAGTATGAATGGGCAACCAATGAGCGATGAAAAAACTGCTGCGATGACATTTACAGACCTTATGCAGCAAAACGATCAATCGGCCATTGTCAGTTTTAGCAGTACGTCACGCTTAGACTGTCCCTTTACCAGTAACAAAGATTCACTGAGAACAGCAATTTCTTATTTGAAGGCTTCTGGTGAAACTGCTATTTTTACTGCGCTTGTTTTCACTGCTGATTTAATTAAAGCGAACTTGGCGAACCTGAAAAACCGCGCAATTATATTAATGACAGATGCCGATGATGATTTTGATGAGGATTACTATAGCTATCAAGATGCCCTAAATGCGCTCTTACCCCTTGAAGTTATCGTGTTTACTATTGGTCTGAATTTAGAACCTAATGGAGTCGGAGAACAGATGCTAATAGACTTAGCCAGTCAAACCGGAGGTAGATATTATTATAGTCCGACTTCAAAAGATTTAGAAGCAATTTATGCAGCCATCTCCAAACTGCTGCATCATCGTTATCAAATCTCATATTCAACTCATAATCCAGCTAAGGACGGCACACTGCGACATGTCCAAATCGATGTATTTAAAAACTCGAATACCAGTCGGGATACTGCGAATTATCGTGCGCCTTATGAACCTGATCCTGAAGATCCGGTGGACCCTGATACGGTCAAACCTGCGGAGCCCGAGTTTGAAGTACTGCCTAATCCATTCACCCCAAATGATGACGGAATCAATGATTGGACGGAATTCAAGCAGGGTGATGTGATTCATCAGGATTGGAACATCGCCATCATGGATCGTGCTGGTCAATTGATCAAGCAGCTCAGAAATGGAGAAACCATTTGGGATGGCAGAAATAAATCAGGACAGCTCATGTTTCCAGGGAGCTATCTCTATATCGTCTCTAAAGATAATCAGGTTATTCAACGAGGGCTTATTCAGCTCATTCGATGAAATGTTTGGCGACCATAGCTATCCCATCAAATCATTGTGATTTTTGTAGGTTTAAAAAGAACTAAAAAAAATAAACAAATTTAATGATAATCGGACAAATTTGAGAGCACGAATATGAAAACCCAACAGTCAGAAAACATTAAAGTAAATTCTAAACTCCCGGCGAAGATTATTCGATTTATCTTTATTTCTATTTTGGTAAGCTGTTTTTTTTCGACAACGAACTCGGTAGCTCAAGAAAAGCTTACGCTTGTTTACAACGAAATAGACGCTTCAAATTTTCCTAAAATCATTTCTATTGTTTCGGTAATGAATGATCTTAGTTATGTGATCGGCGTGCTTGATGAAAATAATTTTGAGGTTCGCGAAGATGATGTGCGAGAACTGCCGATTACAGTAGAGCTAATAGCTGGTGGAGATATAGGGGTTAATGTGGCGTTAGTCATTGATTGTAGTGGAAGTATGATGGGCCAGCCAATTACGGATGCGAAAAATGCAGCCAACGCATTTATTGACCTAATGCAAAGTCGCGATCAGTCCGCTATTGTTAGTTTTTCTAATCAGCCGCGCACGGATCATGCCTTTTCAAATGATAAAAATGCGCTTAAAGCAGCTATCTCATCGATAAATGCTGCTGGTGGAACCGCGATGTTCGATGCGCTCATTCATGCTGTTTATTTAATGAGCGCTTCGATGAAGAACCGAGCGATAATTTTATTGACTGACGGTGCGGATAAAGACAGTTATTATACTTATCAAGAGGCATTGACCGCGCTTATATCCCATGAGGTGCGCACTTTTACTATTGGCCTGGGTTTAAATCAAAATAGCTCGGAAGAAAACATCCTGAAAGAGATAGCTCGTCAGACCGGGGGACTTTATTTTTACAGCCCCACTTCTGGTGATTTAAAAACGATTTATGAAGCGATTTATAAGCTATTGCACAGCCAATATCGCGTTACTTATACCACGCATAATCCAGCAAAAGATGGCACTTTGCGTCATGTCAAAATAGATGTCTTCGTGAATAGCTACACTAGCGTTGATACTGCCAATTATCGTGCGCCTTATAGTGGATCAGGTGGTGATATTCCTGATAGCCCGGATTTTCAAGTGGTGCCAAATCCATTTACCCCCAATGATGATGGCTTGAACGATTGGACTGAGTTTCGCAAAGGTGATGGAATTCCAGATACCTGGGTTATCTCGATCATGGATCGCACCGGGAGATTGATTAAAAATTTGCGTAATGGCGAGGCAATCTGGAATGGAACAGATGAGGCTGGCATGACAATGCTGCCGGGAACTTATCTTTATATCATCTATGATGGAGAACAGGCAATTCATCGTGGTCTCATTCAGCTTGTTCGCTGATAGTAATCGTATCATGAATTTAGGGAGCTTTTTTTTGGCGGGAGACGCTGGTCTAAAATGCCGTTAATGCAATTACCGAATTTCAGCTAATACATCTGTCGATAGTAAAGTTAATTATGCCATACTTTGGGATTGAATGAATCGACCAGCTTCAGTCCTGAAGAGTGAAAACGCGAATTTAAGATCAGTCGGGAAAATAACGTGTTCAATATAAAAAGAAAAATATCAATTATTGTCAGTATGACTTTTAAGTCGATGATCAAACATCTTTTGATGATGGCGCTTTTTAACTCGCCTCAATTGGATGCAACTCCTTTCAGCTTTTTTCGCTGTGATGATATGCGAAACATCGCTGCCGCTGATGCTTTTATGATCAACGAGACTGCAACGTCAGAGGATATAAAATGGCTCGATGAATATAATGAAAATGAAAATTCACTTCCCCAGCTTGTGAACAGCGGTTCCCAGGGCTGTGAAGAAACTGGATATTTCTTTGACTACGAGAGTGCCTATTTTATGAGTATCAATGAATATTATGCTGGACAGAGTTATGCTGATGATACGGTTGCTACATTATACGACATGGCTGGGAACAGTCTGAGTGAAAACCCGGCTAATCGAGATCGGTTCTGGAAGTCGGTCATCGTACTGACTCATGGAACGGCAAAAATGATTTCGGTCAGCAATAAACAGTGGAATTTATCTCCATAAAATGACTATCAATATTTTTCAGACTTGCAAGAAAATCGGTTATTTAAAATAAGATACCTGGGCATCATCATAATTTTTTTTATCGTTAAATCACCTCTGGTAATAGCCTCTCAAAAGTTGGTAAGTTATTGAGAGCGAATTGGTAACATTAAAAGCAGGAGTAAATTTATATGGGGAAATTAGTCATTCGATTGATCGATGTAGTTTTTAATTTATTGTTTGGTTTCATTGCAATTTCGCAGGTTGGCTTCAGCAGTCCTATTGAGCCACCTAAAAGTCAAGAAGCCGCTGCTGAAGCCCCTGATAATACCCATACAGTGATTATTGGGATTGAAAAAAATGGCACTTATCCAGTGGAAAATGGAAATGTAATTCTCAATAATTCTAATGACATTCAACAATATCTTACTAAAAAAGCCAGACAGGCAGAAGTTGAAGGCGCTCAGTTAGGAGTTCGCATTCGCGCCAGTTGGGACTCCCCGGTTGAATATAGTCTGGTAGTAGCAAAAATATGTCGCGACATGAGTCTTCAAAAAGGATTGGATGTCGTCAAATTCAGTTCTAAATAGGAGTGAGAATATGAATGGTACTTTGATGTTAAGACTAATTGATGTTGCTATGAATATTCTGTTTGCATTTATAGCGATTAGTCGCTTGAAGACTGAATACGTGGAGTTGCCATCGACAGGAATTAGCCAGCCGCAGGCACAGGCACCCCATGAGGCGTTTTTAAATATACGTAATAATATTTTCCAATGTGAAGATACGGGGCGTCAGTGGCAGTGCAAATCTCTGCTTGAATTAGAAAACTCGCTGGTCAGTCTCAATAACCACTATCTTAAAAAAGGTAATAAACTAATTGTGACGATACAATCGCATCAGCCAACCATAATGCAAACGCTTGTAGATGTCTTAGATATTTGTCAACGGAATAAAATAGAAAAGAATTTAAACTATGAAAACGATAATTGAATCTATTAAAAAACTCGACGGCTTATATGCCATTTCTGCCTGGATTACCTTCGGAATAATGATGCTGGTATTTATCATCGCCCAGGTTTTAACTTTTATGACTATTTTAAATGAGCTGGAAAAACCAGCAGAAATGATGGAGGTCCGGGAATTAGTGAAGCTGGAATTCAAGCCTCAAATTGAAAAAGAAATACCGAAAGAAATTAAGCTACAGCCTAAAAAAGAAATCATTACCATATCTCGTAATAACGAGAAAACGAATACTCAACAGCAAATTCGACAGACTATTAGTGTTGCTTCGCTGGCACAGGGATTTGATATGAAATCATTGATTTCGCGGGAGACCAATGCTGCTAAAAAAGGTGGTTCCAACCGATCCAATCCAACTGTGGCTGGCGTTTCAACTGATGTCAATCGACAGGGACGCACCCTGGATGACTTTGATTTGAGTGGCGTTTTAGAAAACCGAAATGCACCATTCTCAGCTGGCCGGCGTTCGTCAACGGGAGGTTCTGGTGGACCGAGAGTCGGTATCGGCGGCAATAGCTCTATCGGTAACGGGACTGGTACTGGTGGAACCGGTTTGGCGCTATCCGGCAGAGGAACGAGTCGCGCCAGTCGGGGCAGCGGTATCGGTAATGGCACCGGTGGAGCAGGTATTTCGCTGCCATCAGGATCCGGCGGTGGTAGCGCCAGCCTGGATATTCATGCGCTGATTAAATGGATGAAAGCCCATCCAGGTGACATCCCGAAGCTGGTGGCTTACGATATGGGACATCAAGGTGATGATTTATCATCGGCAATACAATTTTCTTCAGGCGGAGAAAAGTACACTTTATTCCTATCCTGCAATGAATCGGAGTTGCTATTAAGAATCTGCCTCGTTGAAAACAATGATTTTACTTTATTGAAAGATAATGGAATTCAGGAAGCAAGTAATTACTTAACTATTGGAGATGTGGTTCGCAACGCCGATAAGATCCAGTCGCTTATCAGCTCACGTAAAGCCCCTGGAGATAAAGCAGCTAC
>JAEAME010001089.1_pt1 | contig 21118 bp, 18 predicted proteins | sample 8958731 | NCBI WGS metagenome assembly JAEAME01 (sample SAMN16933194, study PRJNA681113) | bioreactor sludge metagenome | isolation source: anerobic bioreactor sludge (Control) | place: India:Bengaluru | collected 2018-10-24 | reverse complement strand
TGACCTCTCCAGTTCGCAGGCTGCACAAAAAAATAGTTTCTGGCATTCCCTCTTCGCCCCTGAGTCCATTGCGGTTATCGGAGCTAATGATACTCTCGGTTCCTGGGGGTCTGATGCGATCGTAGCGGCACTAGCTTCGGTCAAGGCCAACCCGAAACGACGTGCTTATGCCGTGAACCCCAATGCCCGCCAGGTCATGGGCGTCAATTGTTACGGCACTATCCTGGATATTCCCGATATGGTTGAACTGGCAGTTATCGTCGTGCGGTCTTCACTCGTAGCAGATGTGATGCGCCAGTGTGTCCAAAAGGGAGTCAAGACGGCAGTCGTCATTTCAGCAGGTTTTGCCGAAACTGATGAAGCCGGGGCGCAACTCCAGGAGGAAGTCGTAAATATCGCCCGCCAGGGCGGCATCCGCTTTGTCGGTCCGAATTGCATCGGCCATGCCGATTTGTATACCAAAGTGAGTGCCCTGGGCGTCTCCCGCATGGGAAAGCCGGGCCCCCTGGCCTTATTAAGCCAGAGCGGCACCATCAGCGCCGGCATCATGGGTGCCGCCGCGGCGCGCGGCATTGGTTTGAGTAAATTTGTCAGTACCGGTAATGAAGCCAGCCTGCATATGGAGGATTACCTGGACTACCTGGCAGGGGATGACAAGACCCGGGTTATTGCCGCGTACATCGAGGGATTACGGGAAGGCCGCCGCTTTTTCCGGTTGGCACGGAAGATAACATATAAAAAACCGATCGTAGTCATCAAGACCGGCGGTTCTGAGGGTGCAACCAAAGCGGCGCGTTCACATACCGGAGCCCTGGCTGGTTCCGATGTGGTTTATAGTGCTTTGTATAAACAGACCGGGGTTATCAAGGCAGAGGATGAGGAAGAACTTTGTGATGTCGTCCTGGCCTTGCTGAGCCAACCATTGCCTAAAGGTAACCGGGTAGGTATCTTGACCATCGGCGGCGGTTTTGGTGTCATGACTACCGAAGCCTGTGAAAAGGAAGGCTTACAGATGGCGGAACTGGGCCCGGAGACGATGAAAAAACTGGATTCAGTATTACCGCCGCGCTGGTCCCACGGCAACCCGGTGGATATGGTCGGCGTCAAGACGATCGATGAGTTTGGCATGATCCTATCCTGCCTCAGGGCGATGACCGAGGATGAAAATATCGATAGTATTATCGCCCTGGTGACTAACCGTCCATACGGGGGAGACGAATTCCGGGCGATGCAGATCAAAAACGAGCTGGCTCTGAAAGACCTGGGCCAGTACGCCAGAAAGATCGGTAAACCCATGTTTCTTGTCCGCCATGCAATGCATTACTCCCGGGATGAAAATGGGGAGTTGACTCCCCCTGTTCTGGAACGTATCCCGGAGTATGAAAAGCCCCGCCAGGCTGCCCGTGTCCTCGGCCACCTGATGCGTTACAGCCGTTACGTTAATCAGCGCTAGCTTGTCCTCAAAGCCGCCCTGTTTTTTCCGGCCTTAGTTTTGGCGTGATCGGCTTTGTGCTTCTTGATGTCCCGTTCGTGGACGATCCATCCGCCCTTTGGGCGGCCCGGTTCCCGGCCGGCGGTTTTGTCCCCGGTTATTTCGTGTGAAACGCTGCCCTGTTTTCCTTGGTGGTGCTTTGGCGTAATCGAAATCCGGGATGGTACTGCGCTCCAGTTTCGTGTTCAACAGTTTTTCCAGGTCGCGGATGGCAGTCCCATCTTTTCCTGTTACGAAGGTAAAAGCTTGCCCCGCTTGTTCGACCCTGCCGGTACGGCCGATGCGGTGAATGTAGGCATCGGTATCCTCGGGCATATCATAATTGATGACGTGGGAAATGCTGAGGATGTCCAGTCCCCGGGCGGCGATATCGGTGGCGACCATGATCTTGTAACGGCCGGAACGAAAACCGTCGATAGCCGTTTGCCGCTCAGGTTGACTCATATTACCCTGGAGGGAAGTCACTGGAAATCTTGATTTCTTTAAGTTTTGGGCAACCCTCTCTGCTTTGATCTTGGTACGGGTAAAAACCAGTACCGAATCGGTGTCAGTCCGGCGCAGGATCTCTTCCAGCAGCGCCATTTTCTGGTGTTCTTCCACCGGATAAAGGGCATGGGAAACGGTCTTGGCCGGCAGGGTTTGCCCTATTTTTACAGTTACCGGGTGGTGCAGGATTTCCTTGACCAGGCGGTTGATATCTTCCGGCATCGTGGCGGAGAAAAGTAGTGTCTGATGCGGCTGGAGTATGCATTCCAAAACCATGCGGATACTGGGCAGGAAACCCATGTCGAACATCCGGTCCGCTTCATCGATAACAAGGACTTCCAGGTGCGTAAAATCGACGCTCCCTTTCCAGAGATGGTCCAGTAAGCGGCCGGGGCAGCCGACGATAATTTCCACGCCGTGGCGTAATTCCCGGAGCTGCTGGTCCATACTCACGCCGCCGTAAATAGCCGTACTACGCAGGTCGGCGATGGCTCCCAGTGTGTTGAATGTGTTGTTGGTCTGTTCTGCTAATTCCCTGGTGGGCGAGATTACGGCAGCCCCGATCTGTCCTCGCGGTCTGTTCATCAAGTGTTGTAAGATTGGGATAGCAAAGGCGGCGGTTTTACCTGTCCCGGTCTGGGCTAATCCGATGAGGTCTTTCCCTTCTATAATAGGCGGGATTGCCTTTTCCTGGATCGGGGTTGGTATATCGTATCCGGCAGCCTGTATCCCGGCCAGTACTGCCGGATGAAGTTGAAAGTCTTTAAAATTCACAAATACTCCTTGACATAAAATATGCTTACTTAATTAGACTGAGAACATTGATATCATACCGGTTACGGTGATTACCCCGCCGGACGGCGAAGGCATTAACTCTATATAAGCAGTACTGCTTTCAGCGAATACAGGCGGATTACCCATGCGGTGCGGACTAATCGTCTAACAGCCTATTTTTCAGTATGCCTTGATTATACATCAGTTGATGGTGAACATGAAAGAATAACGGCAAGAGGACCGGTATCGCGGGGACCATTGTTTTGAATATTTGATGTATGCAAAGAATTTGAGTTTCGAAAAGGATTTATATAAACAGGTACCCAGGAACAGTGTCCTGAGTACCTGTACCTTTCTAACTCATGCTGTACAAACGGCAGGGAACGTTGGAACCGCAGTTGTGATAAATGTTTCCGGCTTTCTGCGTGAATCTACGGGTAGGAATTATCCCTTCGGCGTTAAAATTCACGGTTTCCATGGCTTTGCACCGGGGACAAAAAGCTACCACTTCACGGATCGATTCATTGACCATCCAGAGGGCCTTGGGTACGGCGTTCTTGGTTGTTCTTTTTGTTTCCGTCGTCATTTTTACTCTCCTGTTGTAAAAAGAATACCCTGTCAAGGTTAAGGCGATATTAAGAAGGGAAGTTGGTGGTTAAGGGCTGGTGACAACCCCGTTCCAGCTTGGTGAATTTCCGTGATTCGGGAGTACTTTTGTCCTGGCCCGGGTGTATTGCATGTATAGGTATAATGTTCTAGACTAAGCTGCAGTACCTTCCGGGGGACAACGGCATGGTTTATAGAAAATGGATTCGTCTACTCCTCTTGACTCTGGTCCTGTTACCGGTATTTGTAGCGGGTTGTCAGATGTCATCCCCATCTGAACAGCCTCTTCAAATATCCTGGCAATCTCCTGCATCTGGGCAGACGGTTTACGGTATCGTCAAATTAACGGTTCACCTTGAAGGTAACAATATTGTCCCGGTCCTCTTCTACCTGGATACTGTGGACACAGAACATAAACTGGGGCTGGTAACAATTACCGGCAGCCGGGATTTTTCCTGTGACTGGTATGCCCAGGAGGCGGCCAACGGAGAACATAGGTTATGGGCCGTTGCCGGTGCGGCCGGGTCTGCGGCTTTAACTGTTAATGTCGCAAATCCTCCCCGTACTGGTTCTATCCCGGTGGGGACGCTGAAGATGACCCCGCAGAACGATCCCGCCCCCCCGCGATTAGTAGATGCTTTTAAAGTTATCTGGCAGGACCCGGTGCCGGTTACCAGCCCGGTCAACACTGCCGGTGCGGAAGACTCACCCTTCATCACCCCCGATGGGAATACGCTGTATTTCTGGTATAACGGTGACCAGACGAAGACTGTCCAGGAGCAGGTGTATGACCCCATGACCGGTATCCATGTGGCGCATAAAGTTGACGGGCGATGGCAGGAACCGGAGAGATTGTTTTTACAGTATTTCGATAAGATCAGCTTCGATGGGGCTGCCACTGAATATGATGATACCTTCTGGTTTGCCGCTATTCGCGAGGGCAATTACCGGACTGTGGATATGTGGACGGCTCAACGCGTAAATGGAAAGTGGACCAACTGGCAAAATGCCGGGCAGCTGCTTAACCAGAGCTATGAGATCGGTGAGGTACACCTTGCCGCTGGCGGCGCTGAAATATATTTCAATTCGACCCGTAGTGGTGGGCTGGGGCAGAGTGACATCTGGGTCTCCCGCCGTGTAGACGGCCAATGGCAGGAACCGGAAAATATCGCTGCGGTAAATTCTGCCGAAAATGAGGGCCAGCCTTTTGTTTCGGTGGACGGTACCGAACTGTGGTTTACACGTTATGTGGGCGGGGCCGCAGTTTTCCGGTCGCTCAAGGTAAATGGTCAGTGGCAGGCTCCGGAAATGGTCGTTACTTCTTTAGCCGGGGAACCAACACTTGATGCTGCGGGAAATCTTTATTTTGTCCACCACCGTTGGGATACCAGCTTGGACCGGGCTACTGAAGCTGACATCTATGTTTGTTACCGGAAATAGGATTATTTTTGCAGTTGATAAGGTACCAGGATCACAGCAACATCCTGGTGCTTTCTAAAGGCTCTGGTTAACTGATCGGCGGTACGGTTGTGCAGGAAGCGTTCCCAACCCCGGGCAGGAATAAATTCCGGTACTACGATCGAGATGAAACTTTCGGGATGCTGCTTATGGAGGGCTTCCACATAAGTGACCATGGGACGCATTATCGACCGCAGCGGCGATTCCACTACGACTAACGGTAAATCCGCAGCATAATCTTTCATCCGCTGGCGTACTTTTTCCACCCGTTCCGTATCGGTCGCAATATGCAGGACAATGATGTCTTCGCAAATAGTACGGGCAAATGACATCGCTCTTAACGAGGCATAATTGACATCGTCGATGGGGACAACGGCAAACTGAGTAATCTTCGGAGGCGGGATATGTTCCGGAATAATGCGCAGTTGTTCTCCCACCCGGTCGTAATGGTGCCGGATAAAAAGGAATATGGGGATTATTGCCGGGATAAGAATAATGACGATCCATGCTCCCAGAGCGAATTTTGTCACGGCAACTACTATCAGCACGATAGTTGTTAATAACGCACCGACCGCATTTATTGCCAGGCTGGTTTTCCATCCCTGTCCCCGGGTTCGCCACCAGTGTACTACCATGCCGGTATTTGAAAGGCTAAAGGCCAGGAAGACGCCGATGGCATAAAGGTGGATAAGGGCATCCACGTTCCCCCGGAATACGATTAACAAGAAAGCCGACAGGCCGCCCAGGAATATGATCCCGGTTGAAAAGGCTAGCCGGTCACCCCGGTGTAGAAAACCATGGGGGAGAAAGTTGTCCTGGGCCAGTATCGAAGCCAGGCGGGGAAAACCGGCAAAAGCCGTGTTGGCTGCTATCACCAGGATACCCATGGTGGCGAATTGGAAGACATAGTAAAATACGTTTTTTCCGAATACCGCCAAAGCTACTTGCGAAATGATAGATTGCTTGCTGGGAACCAGATTCAGATGCGTGGTTAAATATGAGAGTCCGATAAAAAACAGTGCCAGTAGTACCGCCATTATCGTCAAAGTGGTTGCAGCATTTTTTGCTTCCGGTGGTTTAAACGCTGGTACGCCATTGGATATGGCTTCTGTGCCGCTCATGGCCACTGAACCGGCTGAAAAAGCTCTTAGAATTAGCCATAATGTCAGTGGTTGTACCACTGGTAATACTGGTGGTTGGGCCGTTGCCGTTAGAGAATTTGTAAATACTTTAATCATACCTAATCCCAGCATGACGGCGAAACCGAAGATGAAGAGGTATGTAGGGATGGAGAAAATAGAACCCGATTCGCGTATTCCACGCAGGTTGCCCAGAATTATCAAACCAATGAACACCAGGCTAAGTAATACATTAGGGTTTAGAAATGACGGGAAAGCCTGGGTAAAAGATTGAAATTGGTCTCCATAACCTGCCGTAAATAGCGCGGAGGTTATCGCCAGTGAACCAGCCGCGATTGAGACGGCGACAGTCATCACATAATCAACAAGTAAAGCGGAAGCACCCAGTAATCCGGCAATTTTCCCGAGATTTTGAAGGCTGACGATGTAAGCGCCACCGCCGTGGGGATAAGCATGCACGATCTGACGGTATGAAAAGGCAACGATGGTCAGCAGGATGCCGATGCCGATGGCTATCGGGAAAGATATGCCCAGGGCGCTATTCCCCGCTACCATCAGTGCTACTAATACTGCTTCAGTAGCATAGGCACTGGATGAAATCGCATCGGACCCGAATACCGCGAGCGCCTTAAATTTGGGTAACCTCTCGTGGATTTCTTCACTTGAAAAAAGCGGCCGGCCGATGAAAATAGCCTTAAGAATCCTTAATACCCGTCCTACCCGGTTCTCCGGGGTATAGGACTGGGGCGTCGCGACTAACTGTCCCCGGATACCGCGGAATAGTTTTTGGTAAGGTTGTTGCTTGCGGACATAGGTATCACCGGGGCGTGTCCCCTGTTTACGCTGGCTTATAGTAAGGTCCGGATTGATCTTCGCTTCCGAAGATTCTTTGCCGTTTTGCCTGTAAGCGGTACTCTTATCTTTTAAGGCGTCCTGTTTGTCCTGGTCCGTCATACCATAACTCTAGTAATGTTATTAATATTACCATCACCGGACTGGATTAGACATCACATATCATATAAGAAACAATATTCGGTCGCCTATAAATATAAACAAACCCCTTTCCTGAACTGGCAAAGGGGTTTGTTTTGGTGACGTTCTTTATTTTTATGGGTAAATTCCGTATTCCTTGGTGCCCTGTATCATCGTGCGGACATTCTCCGGATTTACATCATCGATCACCGCCCCGTTGATCATGATATAGCCGCCGTCTTTGCCGCATGTTTTTATCAGTTTTTTAACTTCATCTTTAATTTGTTGTTTTGTGCCTACACTGAGGATAGATAACGGCATGTTGCCGCCGATGCAGGCCACATCACCCATGGTTTTCTTGACCCTGGCCATATCCGTGGTATCGAATCCCCAGACAGTCTTGCCTTTCGGGATGTCCCGGATGATTTCCAGCCGGGAGTTGTAACCTCCTTCTGCCCAGGGAAAGGGGACACAGCCTTCATTAATTAGGCCGATCAGCATCTTTTTGAAAAAAGGCCAATAAAAAGTTCTAAATTGCTTGTCGGATAGAAAACCATCGGCTCCCTTGTGCAGCGGTATAAATACCAGGGGATTGCCGTTGAGCCTGGCTGCCGAGGCTCCCATGCGTACCATGATGGGCGTCATCGCTTCCAGGGCTTTCAGTAGTTTCTGCGGGCGCTGGTACATATCCAGGGCAATGCCCCGGGTGCCTCTTAATGTGTCGCTGATGGTGTCGAAGGGAACTTTACAACCGCCGCCGAAAAAATTAGGAAAGCCTAAAGACTTGGCTTCGGCATCGAAAGCCCCGGCCGCCCCCACCCATTTTAAAGCTTCACTACCGGCTTCCATCAATTTTTTTAACGCAGCCTGGACATCCGGTAAACCGTAAGGAACCAGGGTCACCCCGGTAAAACCGCCGTACATCTCGGTCATATTAGTCAGGTTGCCCAGTTGTTTGAATGCTGCCAGGCTGCCGAAGATGCGCGGCAGGAAGTAGTTCTGGAAAAACAGGGAGGGGTCCTGGGTCAGGATGTCGTATTCCTCCGGTTTCATCCACTCCCCTTCGACCGCCTGGTAAGAATGCTGTGGGGGGACGCCGTGTCCCGGCCATTTGTATAATTTGTAGTCCAGGATATCGAAAGACTTGCCGCCGGGTGCTCCCATCGCCCCGGAATGGGCATCGGGCTGAAAATCAAGGACGTATTTCTTGAATGCCGCTCTCATTTTACGGTAATCGTACATCACATCCCGGGGAGTATATCCAGCGTTGTAAGCCGGGAAGAAACCGATCATGGGGAATACCGGTACCCGGTCCGGGACTTTCATCTCGATGGCGTCTTTTAGCCGCTGGGTACGTTCTTGATAAGCTTGCCGGGCAGCGGAGTTTTTGAATTTCACATCGGGAGACTGCCATTTCTGGAAAAGGTATTTTCTTTTTTCTCCAGCAGTCATTTCTTCCCATTTCTTTTCCATTACCTACCTCCCGGAATTATTGGTTTCTTATTTTTATAGGGGTTTAAGTTAAGCAAAAAGACTCAGATACTTGTTATTCCTGTATCTATATTACTCAATTGCCGGTCCAATGGTAATGCATCGACGATTAAGCCATGTCCCTGGTCCCGGCCGCTCCCATTGTGTAATGCCGGAGGTTTATTGTCAATAGAAAATTAACCAATCATGTTGAAACCGAAACAATTGAAGAGATATCTTGTCACCGGCATCCTCTTATGCTAGTATCTCTTCCAGAAAAAGTAATAACTTTTTTGATAAAAGGGACTTCTTCGTAATTCTTCATAATATGGTTTTTGCCTTTCTGGAATAAGCATTATATTTTTTATTTTATTAAGTAGAATTCCGGAGGTCATGAGTCATATTGCTTCACTCGCAGTATGTTTTACCTGGGTCGGAGTATCTACAATCCCGGATGGGAAAGTTGCCGTTAAATATCCTGGTTAAGGATAAAAGGAGGGTTTCATGAAAGCTGCTGTCTGTTACGAATTCAATAAGCCATTGGTGATCGAAGACCTGGATATTGAAAAACCTCACAGTGGTGAGGTGAAAGTCCGCATCGCAGCCACGGCGGTTTGTCACAGCGACATCCATTTCATCAACGGAGATATGGGGGCGCCGCCGCCCTTTGTCCCCGGACACGAATCGGCCGGCTTTGTCGATGAAGTAGGTGAAGGCGTAACCTCGGTGAAAAAAGGCGATCCGGTAGTATTATCGTTGCTGCGTTCCTGCGGCCAGTGTATTTTTTGCCGTACCGGACGGCCTAACATGTGTATCGCGAAATGGCCGCTGGATACGGAAAGCCGTCTTCGCAATAAGAAAGGCCAGGTAATTGCTCATGGGGTGCGGGCGGCGACGTTTGCGGAATACTCGATTGTCGACCAGTCCCAGGTAGTTAAGATCGCTGCTGATATGCCGCTGGACCGGGCCGCCCTTCTTGCTTGCGGGGTGATTACCGGATATGGTGCCGTGGTTAACCGGGCCAAAGTACGGCCGGGTGAAAGTGCCGTGGTGATGGGGGTAGGGGGGGTCGGCTTGAATGCTATCCAGGGGGCGGCGATCTGCGGCGCTTATCCTATTATCGCCGTTGACCGGTTGGACAATAAACTGGAAGCCTCCCGGAAATTCGGGGCGACTCATGTTCTCAATTCTGCTAAAGTAAATGATCCAATCCAGGCCGTCAAGGATATGACTGGCGGGATGGGGGCTGATTATGTATTTGTTACCGTCGGCAGTACCGCCGCCATTCGGCAGGGTTTATCGATGTCCGGTCGGCGGGGGATGACCGTCATCGTCGGACTTTCTACCGAACCTTTATCTTCCGTTCCCATGGAATATATCGACGATGAAAAAACACTCACCGGTAGTTTCATGGGTACGACCAACTTGCAGGCTGATATCCCCAAGATGGTTAATCTGTATCAAGCCGGAGTCCTGAAACTGGATGAATTGATTACCGGGCGTTACCCGCTGGACCGGATCAATGAGGCGATCGAATCTGTACAGAAGGGAGAAGCTCTCCGCAACGTGATCGTTTTCTAATAAGACACTAAGTAACCGAAAAAAGAAGAGGTTTGCTTTAGCCGTTACCTTTGCTTATAATTACTTTTTGTTTACTTCATCATTAATCATCAAGTAAAAAGGGGGTGACACTATGATTATTCTATCCCGCCGCACGTGAATCCGGCTGGCTATAATGCGCGGTATGCGCTGTCAACCTGCGGCTGCGTGGAAAAATAATAGCGTTGCCTCTTTTCCTTTTACCAGGTTTGCTTGAGGCTCCTTAGTTAATATTCTTCCACGCAGGTGAAAGAATATTAACTAAGGAGTTAGCATGTCTGCCGTTTCACGTTTCTTGACTTCCCGCTGGGGTCCTGTTATTACGGGAGTAGTCATCGGTATTCTGGCTCCTTTACTGGTGTTCTGGGGTAATCCCGGAAATATGGGTATCTGCGTCGTTTGTTTCATCAGGGATATTGCCGGTGCCCTCGGTTTTCATCGTGCAGGAGTTGTGCAATATATCCGTCCTGAAATCATCGGTTTTGTCCTGGGTGCTTTTGCCGCTGCCTTAGCTTTCAAGGAATTTAAGCCGCGTACCGGTTCCTCACCATTGGTCCGTTTTTTACTTGGCATGTTCGCTGTGTTTGGCGCCCTCGTCTTCCTGGGTTGTCCCTGGCGGGCTTACCTGCGCCTGGCAGGGGGTGACTGGACTGCTATTTTTGGTATTTTAGGATTAGTGGCTGGGATTGGTTTGGGTATTTTCTTTTTACGTCTTGGTTTTAGTCTGGGTCGGGACCGCCCCGCTCCAAAAGCTCTGGGTTGGGTGATGCCTGTAATTGTGGTTATCCTGCTGGTTACATTAATCATTCAACCCCAATTTGGCCGTGACGCTGAAGGGAATTTGACTGGCCCTATTTTCTTTTCGACTACTGGTCCAGGAAGCCAGCACGCTCTCTTGATAATATCTCTGGCTATCGGTTTGGTTATAGGCTTCTTAGCTCAACGCAGCCGTTTCTGCACGGTAGGTGCGGTACGTGATGCAATTCTACTGAAAGATACCCGCTTGCTTTATGGGGTATTAGCTTTAATTATTGCTGCTTTCGTCACTAACCTGATACTCGGTCAATTCCATGCCGGTTTTTCCGGCCAGCCGGTATCCCACACTAATGAGTTATGGAATTTTGGCGGTATGGCTTTGGCCGGCCTGGCTTTTACCCTCGCAGGAGGCTGCCCGGGACGGCAGTTGTTCCTTACCGGAGAGGGGAATGCCGACTCTGCCATGTTTATCAATGGTATGCTGGTTGGCGCCGGAATTTCCCATACTTTTAGTATGGCCAGTTCTACGGCTGGACCTGGTGTATTTGGTCCTTTTATCGTGATCGCAGGATTGGTTATCTGTTCTGTTATCGGCCTTACTATGCGTGATATAAAAGTTTAGGTGTTAAATATGAATAATATAGTAACAATCGATGCCCGCGGTTTGTCCTGCCCTCAGCCTGCCCTCATGACCCGGCAAGCTATAAAAAAAATGAATAAAGGAATTGTAGAAGTATTGGTCGATTCGGGTACCGCCCGGGAAAATGTTTCCCGTTTGGCAAAAAGTGACGGCTGGTCCATTGAAATCAAGGAACAGGCCGATGGCAGTTCTCGAATCGTGTTGCAGAAATGATTTACTTGGATAATGCGGCTACTTCATGGCCGAAACCGCCTTCAGTCCTGAAAGCAATGGCGGCTGCCCTGGAACAGGCCGGGGGTAATCCCGGCCGCTCCGGCCACCGCCTTTCGATCGCCGCCGCCCGGATCATGTATGATACCCGCGAACAATTAGCGGCCTTCTTTGGTATTCGTGACCCCCTTCGCGTTATATTTACTGCCAATGCTACCCATGCCCTTAACCTGGCGTTATACGGATTATTGAAATCAGGTGACCGGGTGGTTACGACGTCGCTGGATCATAATGCAGTCAGGCGTCCGTTGCGGCATCTGGAAAGAAACGGTATCCGGGTAAATATTGTGCCCTGTGCTGTTGATGGCTCCCTGGACATATCCGAAATAGCCCGGGCGGTAGACTCATCTACCAGGTTGGTCATCGTCACCCACGCCAGTAATGTTGTCGGCACGATCTTACCCGTGGCTGCCGTGGCAGGAATTGCCCACCGGGCTGGTGCTCTGGTGCTGGTAGATGCTGCTCAGACTGCTGGTGTTCTACCGATAGATATGATCGAAATGGGCATTGACCTCTTGGCTTTCACCGGTCATCAGGAATTATTAGGGCCTCCCGGGAGCGGTGGAGTGGCGATAGCTGACCATTTGGATATTTCGCAATTGGCAACGATGGTGCGCGGTGGTACCGGCAGTTTATCCGAACTGGAAGAACAGCCGGGTGATTTGCCGGACAAGTATGAAAGCGGAACGGCAAATCTTGTAGGCATCGCCGGCCTGGGTGCCGGCTTGCGCTTTGTCCAGGAGAGAGGGATTAACCAGTTAAGAGAGCACTTCAGACTAATGTCCCGGACTTTACTGGAAGACCTGTCGGTGATACCAGGGATTCGTTTATACGGCACGCTTGATGCCGAACAGGCAGTTTCAGTTGTGTCTTTTACAGCGGGCGGCCAGCGTGTCTCGGAAATCGGGATGAGGCTGGATGAAGAATTTGGTATACTAACTCGTGTCGGTCTGCATTGTGCTCCGGCAGCCCACCGGACCATTGGTTCGTTTCCGGAAGGGACTGTGAGGTTGTCACCGGGTAGTTTTACCACGCTTGATGATATTAAGAAAACGGTTCAGGCGATCGATGAGGTAATAAAACACTAATGACCTATGGGGTTGTCTTATTTCCTACTACCTCGGCAGTGATGAAAGCGGAAAAATTGTTGGTTAAAAAAGGTTTTTCTATTAAGTTGATACCAGTCCCAAGAGAATTTTCCAGTGACTGCGGCTTGTCGCTGCGTTTTGATTGGGACCGCCGTGATTCCATTGCATCGGTTTTGAGTACTGAGCGGGTTGAGTTTCTGGAGATCCATCAGATGTTATCAAAATAAGTATCTGTATGAAAATTAATTGATAATTAGGAGGGAAAGCATGGAAGTTAAACTGGATATTGCTCCTTTGACGATGGACAAAACGGGCCTGAAAAAAGATACTCTCTCCGGTGAAGTAGCGGTGGTAACCGGCGGGACCAGTAATATCGGCCTGGGAACAGCCCGTTCGTTGGCCTGGGCCGGGGCGAAAGTAGTGATTATCGCCCGTAACCCGGATAAAGGCAAGGCGGTTGAAGAATTGATCAACCGGGAAAATAAACCCGGGACAGCTCTGTTCGTCCGGACTGATGTTTCGGATGAAGTCAGTATGAAGGCTATGGCTCAAAAAGCCTTCGATACTTTTGGTAAAGTGGATATCCTGGTTAATAATGCCATGGATATGTCCCTGGCTGCCCCGATATTGAAATCTACTGTCCAACAACTGGACCGGCAGTATGAAGTGGCCGTTCGGGGGGCCTTGATCGGTATCCAGCTTTTCATTCCCGGTATGCAGCAGCGGCATCATGGGGTGATAACTTACCTGGCGACGGCGTTTGCCTTTCCCATGGGACCGGCTAATTACTGTGCCATTAAATCAGCTACCAGTTCCATGTTGATGTCGCTCGCGGCCGAATTGGGCCCTTATAAAGATCATGGCGTCAGTGTTTTTGGCATCATCCCCACCAGTGTGGGACGTCCCCGCCCCATGCCTCCCGATGCCATGAAAAACGTCGCCGTGCCGCGTTCTATGCCCGGGTATGAGGGGCCGGTTCCTCCCGAAGACTGCGGGGCAGCTTTAACTTACTGCATCTCCCGGGCGGCCGATCTGCATGGCTCCAGCATCATCATGCCTCAGGTGTTTCGCCAGATGAACTGGCCCTTCCCCAAACCGGAAACCCAGCGGCAGAAAGACTACGACCGGGTGCGGGACGAAGTTATGAATTTGGTATTTGGTTATATAGGCCCCGGCTTTCCAGAATCAAAAATGCCCTTGGTTTCCATCAACCGGTCGGAAAAAGCCCCCCGGGCATACTAAAACACTATTTTCCAATCAACAGGAAGGCAGCTTCCGGGCTGCCTTTTTAGTATTCTTTTCATGTCTCATGTTTACATAAATCAAGAAAGCAGGTATTATTTTGTAAAATTGAATGGGAGGTAATACCGTGAAAAAATACCTGGCAGAACTAATCGGGACATTGGTTCTCGTCCTTATCGGCTGCGGTAGTGCGGTCATCGCCGGCGGTCATATCGGATTTGCCGGTATCTCAGCAGCATTCGGTTTAGCTGTGATGGCCATGGTATATGCTATCGGCAGCATTTCCGGGTGTCATATCAATCCGGCTATTACTGTCGCCATGCTCGTGGCCGGTAAGATCAAGGGAAAAGATGCCGTTTTCTATATCATTGCCCAATGCCTCGGTGCCATCGCCGGTGCTGCCATTCTTTGGTTGGTAGCCAGCGGTTTGCCCGGTTATTCCTTAGCCGTGAACGGGCTTGGCCAGAACGGCTTTGGCAGCCAATCCCCAGCCGGTTACAGCCTGCTGGCTTGTTTTGTCGCTGAAATTGTATTGACGGCTGTCTTTCTCTTCGTTGTCTTTGGGGCTACACACCAGGATGCGCCGAAAGGGTTCGCTGGGATCGCCATTGGCCTGGCCTTGATGTTCATTCACCTGGTAGGCATCCCTATCACCGGTACTTCGGTTAATCCCGCCCGCAGCCTTGGCCCGGCGGTATTTGTCGGCGGTGATGCCCTGGCCCAACTCTGGGTGTTCATCGTTGCTCCGGTCGTCGGCGGTATTATCACGGCTCTTATTTGGAGGTTTATTTTTGAAAAAAGGGCTGCCGCATAACCGGAAGCTGCCTGGAATTCATACACCGGAAGTATTAGTGTCGTATATAAGATAGTTTTTTTAAGGGAAATTCTTCACGGGTGCCCCTTTCCTGTCCTATGATATATATGCTAACCGGCAGCCTTCGTGATATCATTTTGGTTTGAATATGAAAAAATTATTGAAAGATGCTCTTTTTGATCATGGGGCTGGCCTGGTCGGTTATGCCGATTTACGTCAACTTTCACGCGAAGTGCGGCATAATTTTCGGCTGGCGGTTTCGATCGCTGTCCCCCTGGACCCGCAAATTATCTCGGGTATTACCGATGGGCCAACCCTTGCCTATTGGGAAGAATATCAACGGGTGAATACTCTTTTGGAATCCTTAGCAAAGCGTACGGTTGCTTTGCTTCAAACCAACGGCCACCAGGCTAAATGGCTGGCGCCGACGATTATCACCAACGACCCCTTCACCCGAACTTTAGTCAGCTATGACCCGATGACGATGTCTACTGTCCTTCCCCACAAAACCGCCGCTACTTTGTCCGGGCTGGGCTGGATCGGTAAATGCGCCCTGCTTGTAACTAAAGAATTCGGCTCGGCAGTGCGCCTGACCACGGTTTTGACTGATGCTGAATTACCTCCGGGGAAGCCAGTGGACTTCAGCCGGTGCGGAAAATGTAACGATTGTGTTGAGGCTTGTCCGGCTCATGCTGCTTCAGGGAAGCTGTGGACGGCAGGTATCAACCGAGAATCGTTTTTCAATGCTTTTGCCTGCCGCAAAACGGCTTTTGAACAGGCTGCCCGTATCGGTGTTCACGAAACGATTTGCGGCCGCTGTATCGTAGCCTGTCCCCATACTCAGAAATATCTGAAGCGGGCTGGATTTCCAGCCCAAAATCATCAAGAATGAAAAAGAGAAAAGAATTATTTTCTGCCGAGGCTGTCCTGGATAATCTAAATACCGAATTGATCGGCCGGCGGGTCGCCTTTTTTCCAGTAGTCTCTTCCACTATGGATGCTGCCCGGGACCTGGTCCATGAGGGTGTCCCCGAAGGTACTGTTGTGATTGCCGAAGAGCAGACCGCGGGACGGGGCAGATTAACCCGTTCCTGGATGACACCTCGGGGTAACATCGCCCTCTCGGTGATCTTATTCCCGCATTTATCACAATTGCCGGAAATGATAATGCTGGCATCACTGGGAGTGGCACAAAGTATACAAAAAGTAACCGCTATCAAACCTGATATCAAGTGGCCGAATGATATTCTTATCGGCGGGAAAAAAGTCTGCGGGATTTTACTTGAAGCAGATGCCCGGTTCACGCAGGGTACCCAGGTAGCCTATGTGATTATCGGCATCGGCATTAATGTTAACCTGCAGCCGGTTGACTATGCCGATATTGCTTCCACAGCCACCAGCCTGTCGGTTGTTGCGCACAAGGATCTATCACGTTTGTCCCTGGTCCAGGCTCTGTTGCAGGAAATGGATAAACTTTTTGTTGAACTGAAATCCGGCCGGTCGCTGTTCACCAAATGGCGGGCTCGCTTGATTACCCTCGGACAACCGGTTACAGTGACATCTGTCGATTCTGTATTTACAGGAATCGCCGAATCAGTTGAACTTGACGGCAGTTTATTTGTCCGCTGCCCTGATGGTGAACTAAAGCGAGTGGTGGCCGGCGACGTAACCCTAACCGAAAACAGTGGGAAAAGGTAGCCTTCCTTATCGTTCCCCCCTTACTTTTTTACAGGAAACCAGAGTTCACACCGCATCGGTTGGCCCGGCTTCTCCGGTAGGTAGACCTCGAATTCCGGAATGTTGTCATGTTCATAACCGGTTGACGGGAACCATTCACTGAAGACTCGTTTGGTAATCTCCTGTAAATCGTCGAGCGTACAGTCGAATACTGCCCAGGTGGTTTGGGGGACATCGATCTTTTCGAACTGGCCCGGCGTTTTTCCTTCCCGTAACTCTACTCCAATGCCATATGAAAACTCGACTGCATCGGCGTCTCCGAAGCATATACCCAGCATTTCACCTCTGGTCACTTGACCCGGTCTGTTTCCGCATAACTCTCGAACCAGGCTGCATTCCGGCGATGCCGTGAATTCCTGCCACCATACTGGTATTTTCTTGAAATTCTCCCCGTTGACAGTAGTGAATTTCCTTGTCCTGCCGGCAAAGCTGAAGCCTGGTTTTTTCTCAATACGGTATTCCATATCGCTGCCTCCTTTTAAGATTATCTGGAAGGAGATGCGCGGAAAAGCCTCCAGCTTTTTCCCTGGCGTACGTGCTGCTTGCGGGGTTATGCCGTGCATGTTCCGAAAAGCCCGGGTGAAAGCATCTGGTGAATCATAACCGTATTTCAAAGCGATGTCGATTATTTTGTTTTCTCCCGAGGCTAACTCGGTAGCCGCCAGTGTCAACCGCCGCCGCCGGATATATTCGGCCAGCGTGATACCGCTGATTACCAGGAACAGCCGCTGGAAATAAAACGATGAGCAGCAGGCAATATCAGCCGCCCGGGCGATGTCAATCTCCCCATCGAGATTGCGCTCGAGGTAATCCACGGCAGCACTCATTTTTTAGGGCCAATCCACGGTAAGGTATCTCCTTCACATGAAATGATAATGATATGGGTTATGTCTGTCCCGATTTTTGTTGCCCTTTACTGCAGGGTACGGTGTTATGCAATTACCAGCAAATACTGCGGTATGATTTTTTTATCATAATAGAGGGGTGGAGCGTTCGCCGGAACGCCCCACCCGGTTGAATACCAGGGTTATTTATTCGGCTTTTTTATCCTGTTTTAGAAATCCCCCCAGCAGTTCGATGGGCAGCGGGAAAATGATGGTGCTGTTTTTCTCTGAGGCTATTTCTGTGAGGGTCTGGAGATAACGTAATTGCAGGGTTACCGGGTTTTTAGCGATGACTTCTCCTGCCTCAGATAACTTGGAGGAAGCTTGAAATTCCCCGTCGGCATGGATGATTTTCGCCCTTCTTTCCCGCTCTGCCTCTGCCTGGGCGGCCATTGACCGCCTCATTGTTTCGGCCAGTTCTACGTCCTTGATCTCTACAATGCTGACTTTGACGCCCCAGGGGTCGGTTTGTTCGTCGATGATTTTCTGTAACCTGACATTTAGTTCTTCGCGTTGAGACAGTAATTCATCGAGTTCTGATTGTCCCAATACATTTCGCAGCGTTGTTTGCGATATCAGGGAAGTTGCCCGGATATGGTCGAGGACTTTTACCACCGAAGCTTCCGGATCTACCACCCGGAAATAGACTACGGCATTCACCTTGACGGTCACGTTGTCCTTGGTAATGACATCCTGCGGCGGCACATCCATCGTCACCACCCGGAGGTCGACTTTCACCATCCGGTCGAAGAACGGGATGATCAGGAAAAACCCGGGTCCTTTAGCACCGACCAGCCGTCCCAACCGGAAGATGACGCCGCGCTCGTATTCCTGAACGATTTTTACGGCCATCGGGACTACGATCAGGATAACGAGTACGATAATTCCGATCCAGATCCATTGCATGTTTACCTTCCTCCTTATTTCTTAACCACGTGTAATTTCAGGCCTTCCATCCGGATGATGGTCACCTCTTCTCCTTCTGCTACTGGTCCACTCTCGGAAACAGCTGACCATAATTCGCCGTCAAACAGGACAAAACCTTCCGGGTTTAGTAACTGTTTTACCACCGCGGTCTTACCGGCGAATTCTTCCCGCCCGGTGGTTGCCTGCTGCCGGTGGGCTTTAATTACTTTCTGCAGGGCGAAAATGATGAAACCTGCGACCAGTATAACTACTATTGCGATCAACCACGGACTCACTTTAAATAATGGCCCTCCCTTAAAGAGTATTAGCGAACCAAGGATTAACGAAATGATACCACCGGCTGCCAGGGCGCCAAAACCGGCGGTGAACACCTCGGCGATAAACAAACCGAAAGCGAGAATGATTAACAGTACCCCAGCCCAGTTTACCGGCAGAACACCTAAGGAATAAAACGACAGCAGCAGGCATATCCCGCCGATGATGCCCGGAAATACCAGTCCCGGGCTGGATATCTCCACCAGCAAGCCCAGGGTTGCCAGGCTGAGGAGGATATAGGCGATGTTCGGGTCGGCGATGGTAAAGAGGAAATTTTCCCCCAGGTCCATATTAACATAATTCACTGCTGCCGTGCTTGTATTTATGGTAATCTCGTGCCCGTCTTGCATTTTGACTTGACGTCCGTTCAACTGGTCCAGCAGGTCGTCGAGGGTAGGTGCAATAATCTCGATTACTCCGAGTTCCAGGGCTTCGTCTTCGGTTGCCGATACACTTTCCCGGACCGCCTTTTCTGCCCATTCCAGGTTCCGTCCCCTGGTTTCCGCCAGGGTTCGCATGTAAGCGGCGGCATCATTAACTACCTTGTCTTCAACCGGTGTTGTTTCCCCGCTGGTACTCATAGCCACCGGATGGGCGGCCCCGATTACCGTGTCTGGTGCCATGGCGGCGATATGGGCGGCCATCGTAATGAATGCCCCGGCTGAAGCTGCCCTGGCCCCGGAAGGAGAAACATAAAGTATCACCGGGACACGGGCACTAAGTATGTCCTGGACGATGTCCCGCATTGAGCTATCCAGCCCTCCCGGCGTATCAAGCTGGATGACACAAGCCGCCGCTCCATGGTCCTCAGCATGCCTGATACCCCGTTCGATGTAACTGGCCAGGACTGGATTAACGGTGCCTTTTACCCGGAGAACGTCCACCGTCTGCCCGTCAGCTCCTGCAGATGTAGTAAAAGCCAGGATGCCGAAAACCATAATGAGGATAACCAGTAATATGCGCCATATACGGAGCATAGCATCACTCCAGTGAGGTTTAACTAATTCTATGATGATTATACGATTATTTCGCTTTGTTGGACTAGTAATTTTGACGGCTATGTTCAGCGTTTGGTTGTATTTTACATAACTGAATAGCAGGAATTTCCGTTATGCCTTCATATCATGTGGACAATTGAACCCCCTTCCCGCGTGGTGTAGAATTTATTGGTTAATTCAGAAAGGAAAATAAGTAGTCATGGCGGTTGAAAAATGTAAGGGTACCCGGGACATGTCGCCCCGGGAAATGAAGACTTTTCGTACGATTGAAAGCGTTTTTCGCGAGTGCTGTCTAAATTGGGGTTATGATGAAGTACGGACACCGACCATTGAGTATCTGTACCTGTTTACCGCGGCGGGTACCCTTACCCCGGGAAAACTCAGTAAGGTGTATTCTTTTCTCGATTGGGACGGTTGGGGTGGCGAAAGAGTCGTCTTAAGGCCTGATGGCACAATCCCCATCGCCCGCTATTTTATCGAAACCATAAAAGGGAAAGGCCCAACCAGGCTGTTCTACGTGAACAATGTTTTTAGTTTTGAAGAAACAGGCATTGAGACCCGTGAAAAATGGCAGTGTGGTGCAGAGTTGATCGGAGCCGGTTCTACTACCAATGATGTTGAGTTGGTAGTATTGGCTATTGAAATATTGAAGAAACTTGGCCTGAAGAATATCGAACTGAGGTTGTCTCATGCCGGGCTGATCAGGGCAATTTTAGGTAAATTCGAAATTGATCCGGAAGAACAGCACCGCTTGATCGACCGTATTATGGATGGTGATATCCGTACCTTGACTGAATCTCATCCGGAATTTGCCAGGGTCATCGCCCCCATGCTCGAAGTTCGGGGTAAGTCCTCCAACTTTCTGAAAAATATCGCCGTGATGTTAGGCCGTGACTTTTCGGAATTTCACGAACCATTGCAGGACTTTATCACCCTGACTTCAAACCTGGATACCCTGGGAGTTAATTACGAGATCGATATCGCTTCCGGCAGGGGATTTGAGTACTATACCGGATTGATCTTCCAGCTCCGTTCAGATAATGAGATGGTCGCTGGCGGCGGCCGTTATGATGCCTTGATCCCCTTATTGGGTGGCAGTGATACCCCGGCCTCCGGCTTTGCCCTGTATGTAAATAAGCTGATGGACATTCTCGAGACACAACCATTTCCGGAGACCACCTCTACCAGGATTATCATCAAACCACAGCCCGGTTCGGACAGCTTAAAAGCTGCTTTTACCGCTCTGGATGCTCTTCATAATGCGGGCTTTATTGCCGAACTATATTCTCCGGAACGAACTGTGGAACAATACGGTACCAAGTGGGTGCTGGAAACCAATGAAACCGGCTGGCGGTTTTCGCTGCATGACCTCGTATCCGGTTCGAATTATGATGCCGCTACGGCTGAGGAAATCACCACTCATCTCAATGCCATAAAGTAGCCGTCCGACT
>JAEAME010001086.1_pt1 | contig 21144 bp, 16 predicted proteins | sample 8958731 | NCBI WGS metagenome assembly JAEAME01 (sample SAMN16933194, study PRJNA681113) | bioreactor sludge metagenome | isolation source: anerobic bioreactor sludge (Control) | place: India:Bengaluru | collected 2018-10-24 | reverse complement strand
CGGAACCGGCACCAGCCCCTCAAGCTGGCGTGTCTACCAATTTCACCATCTGGGCTCTCGGCGGGCAAAAATAATATTTTTTTTTATGACGTATGCGGGAATGACGAAATTCCTGTTTCCGGCAGGGAAGGGCGCCCTCCGCCGGGGTCGCCGGTTCCGGGCACCTTTGGGAGGAGGCTGCCTGTACCTCCGGAAAAATGTCTAATTTTGAAAACCAGAGAAAGGATTGTCTGATGATGCGCCTGCTTGTTGCCTTCGCGGTGGTTATGGCAACCCTGGGACTCCGGGGTCAGGAAAGGACGGGGGTTGCCGCAGCGGCCGGCGATACGGTCCGCCTGCCGGTTCCAACCCGCTTTGAACCCGGGGCTGCGTTTCCCGTAACCGGATCAGGCTTTCTGCTTACGGAGGAATTCATGCCGGAAGGGAGTCTCCCGGCCTTTGATTTCCGGGGCAGTCTCCGGGACAGGGGGCATGCCGTCTATACCTTTGACGCAGGGTTGCGGCCGGGAGTGTTTTTGAACCGCGATGCCGGCTCATGGGCAGGGCCGTACGGTTTCAGGGGCACCCTTTTCAACCAGGCGGTCTACCGCGTGTCGGATAAACTTGTGATGGGAGGCAGCAGCTATGGGTTGAACCGACCCTTTCAGCCCCCTCTTCCCGGCAAGGGCTGGTCGACCCGGGGAGCATCCCTTTTCATGGAATACCGCATTTCGAACAACATCCGCATCGGGACCCATGTTTCGGTGCCGGTGCAACCTTAACCGAAGGGTCTCCGTTATGCTTACCGTATACAAAGCTTCCGCAGGTTCGGGAAAAACCTTCCGCCTGGTGGCGGAATACCTGAAACTGCTGCTTGCCAGACCGCAGAACCACCGACATATACTGGCCGTTACCTTCACCAACAAGGCCACGGCCGAAATGAAGGCGCGTATTGTGGAGCACCTGGGCCTGCTGGCAGCGGAGCAGGCAACTCCATACCGGGAGCTCCTGCAGAACGAAACTGCCCTTCCGGAAGGGGAGATTGGCGCCCGGGCGGCACGGTCGCTCAACGACCTCCTGTTCGATTATTCCAGGTTCCAGGTCAGCACCATCGATAAATTCACACAGCGGGTGCTGAAATCCTTTTGCCGCGAAATGGGCATCAACCCGGGATATGTGCTCGAAACCGACAACGAACTGCTCATTGCGGAGGCTGCCGACCGGCTGGTGGCGGGCCTGGATGCCAACGCGGGGCTCCGGGCATGGCTTGAGTCGTTCGTGGAGGACAAAATAAACAACAGCAAAAGCTTCGACATTGCCTACGATCTCAGAAGCCTCGGGAAAGAGCTTTTCAGGGAGCGACTGCAGGAGCGGATGAAGATACTGGAGCTTTTTTTTGAACGGGAGGAGAATGCCAGGGAATACCTGGGGATGCTCAACGGAATAGTCCGCTCTTTTACGAAATCCCTGAGGGAGAGGGCGGCGGCGCTGGTTGCAGCTTACCGCAGCCGGGGGTTTACGGCGGAGGATTTTTCGTATGGCATGAACGGAGTCGCCGGTTTTCTGGAAAAAGCCGCCGGGGGTACCGTGGGTTGGCCGCCCGGAGCCCGGGTGATGAAAGCGGCTGCGGAGCCCGGAGGATGGGTCGCCCGGGGAAGCAGGCAATACGCCGGATTGCTGGCCCTGGCCACCGGGCAGTTGCAGCCCGGACTTGCGGCAATGATGCAAACCCTGGAGCCATCCGAACGTAACTATCACACTGCCAATACAATACTCTCCGAATGGTATACGGCTGCCGTCCTGAACGACCTCTACCGCGAACTGAACAGCCTGGGAAGGGAAAGGGCCGTCCTTCCACTGGCGGGCTCCAACCTGCTGCTCCGGGGAGTTATCGACGGCAGCGACACCCCCTTTGTCTATGAAAAAACAGGCGACACGATCCATCACCTGATGCTCGATGAATTCCAGGATACCTCCGTTTTGCAATGGGCCAATTTCAAACCCCTGATGGAGAATTCCCTGGCCTCCGGCAAAAAAAACCTGGTGGTGGGCGATGTCAAGCAAAGCATTTACCGCTGGCGCAACAGCGACTGGAACCTTCTCGGAAGTCAGATTTTCGCCGATTTCAGTCAATTCCCCGTGAAAGCCGTTTCCCTGGAGGGGAATTACCGCAGCGGACGGGAAATTGTCGATTTCAACAACCGCCTTTTCAGTCTCTTACCATCGGTGATGGCCGCCTGGGGAGAGGAGGAATTCAACGGGGATGCCGGTTTTCTTGAGCCGTTGGAAATGCTCTACCGCGATGCGGAACAACAGCCGGCAGTTCCGGCAGACTTTCCTGCCGGTTTTGCGGGTATCTGTCATTGGATGGGTGACCCGAAGGAATTCGCAGCCCGGACACTGGAAAAACTGCTCTCCCAGGTCCGTGCACTGCAGGAACTCGGATTCAGGGCGCAGGATATCGCCATCCTGGTGCGTAAAAAGGAACAGGGCGCCGCAGTGGTCCGCCATTTTCTCGCAGCCTCGGGACTCCCCGGCAACGAGGGCTGCAACCTCCGGATGGTGTCGGGCGATTCGCTGCTGCTGGGCAGTTCACCGGGCGTCAGTTTCATCATCCACTGGCTGAAATATTTCATGGACCCGGACAACCTTCTGGTCTGCACGGTTTTGCTTCATCTTTACAACAACTGCCTCCTCCCTCCCGACAGGGATAACGATCAGGAGACCCCCGGCAGTTGGTCCCCCGGTATCGATATTGCCTCCGATTTCCGCGCCTGCTTTGGCCGCCGGCTCGACGATCTCGAACCGCTTCTTGCGGTCAGCAGCCTCGACGAAAAAATTACACGGCTTTGCGCTGCCTTCCGGCTTTTCTCCATCGAATCAGAACTGCCCTTCCTGCAGCTGCTCATCGACAAGGCGGCCGAAATAAAACCGCAGCTCAGGGGCGATGTTGCCGGTTTCCTGGAATGGTGGGAGGAGAAAGGCCGGGAGACCGCCGTTCAGGTGAACGAGGAAACCGACGCCATCCGGCTTCTGACCATCCACAAAGCCAAAGGTTTGCAATTCAAGGCGGTACTCATACCTTTTTTTGACTGGCGGGTAATAGAGAACAAAAAAAACATCCTGTGGGTTCAGCCTGCGGCAGCCCCCTTCAACCGGGCGCCCCTGGTTCCCGTCAGTTTTGCCAAGAGCTTGCGGCTTACCTGGTTTGAGGAGGAATACAGGCAGGAATTGTTCAATATGCTGGTCGATAACCTGAACCTGGTCTACGTAGCTTTTACGCGGGCTATTTCGGTTTTGTGGGTCAACCTGCCCTCGGAAGGCGCCGCCGGCACCATGGGGCCCCTTCTGAAGAAAGCCCTCGCCGGGCTGTCGCCGGAACCTGCTGAAGCTTGTGGTCCGGGGGAATGGCAGGAGTTCAGGCAGGGAAAGATGCCCCATCCCGGGAGTCCCCAGCCGGCGGTGGAAAAGGGCGGGCCGGCCACATGGCATTTTACCGAATATGCCGGCAGACTCCGGCTCAGATCCCTGGGTGACGACCTCCCCGGGGAGTCGGGGGTGAACCGCAGGAATTACGGCAATCAGGTCCATGCCTTGCTGGCGATGATCAGAACAGAAGAGGAGCTGGAACCTGCCTGCAGACGCGCACTGGCCGCCGGAATGGTCCATCCGGGAGAAATGCCCGAAATCAGCCGGCAGATCGGGGAGATGTTCTCCCATCCCGTCGCGACAGGTTGGTTCTCAGGTAAATACCGGGTATTCACCGAAACCGAGCTGCTGACACCACTCCTCACCCTGCGCCCCGACAGGATCATGATAAGGGATAACCATGCCGTTGTGGTGGATTACAAGACCGGTGATCCCGGCCGGGAGGAGCATCTCCGCCAGGTAAGGCAGTATGTTGCGGTTCTGCGACAGGCAGGTTACAGCAAGGTGGAGGGATACCTCTGGTATCTCCGTCACAACCAGCTGATCGGAGTTGTATGACACCGCTCCGCTGACCCGCCGAGAGAGTCTCCGCCGCCCGCCGGACCGGTGAACCGGAGTTCATCCTTCAGCCCGCGGCTCTTATCTTCAATTTGAACTGAAAGGGGGGCGCCGGGAACCCACCAATGGAACAATCCGCTATTTTTGCAAAAAAAAGATGATCCAGCGAATTCAAACCTTATACCTGATAATTTCCATAGCCCTTTTGGGGCTGCTGTACCTGTTTCCCCTGGCCGACATACTGGTCGGGGAGCGGTTGTACGAATATACCATCAGGGGGATTCATGAAAACGGCGAACCGGTTTTCGACGGCATGCTTCTGGCCGGTTTCCTGGCACTGATCGTTGTGTTGCACCTGTTGGCCCTTCTGGGCTACAAACGGCGAATCCGCCAGATCCGGATTCTGGTATTCACGCTGGTACTGCTGCTTGGTTTTACCGGGGTGCTGGTTTATTTCGCCCATGCCGGATTTCGGGGGGAGGTGGTGAGTTTGAAACTGCCGGTGGGGTTGCCTTTGCTGGCCATGGTGACCGATTACCTTGCCATCCGAAGCATCGGCAGGGATGAGGCTTTGATCAGAAGTCTGAACCGTATTCGCTGACGGTTTCCGGAGGAGCCGGAAGGAGGAGGCCGGTAGTGGCGCCCAGACAGGAACTCCGGCACAGGCAATCCGATTAATATAAACAGATTATGAAGGCGATGATTTTTGCAGCCGGCCTTGGCACGCGTCTGAAGCCGCTGACCGACCGGCTTCCCAAAGCCCTGGTGCAGGTAGGAGGGCTCCCCATGTTGCAGCGGGTTCTCGACAGGGTTGTGGAGGCCGGATGCCGGAAGATAGCCGTCAATGTCCATCATTTCCCCGGTCTGATCCGCGAATTTCTGGCGCAGCTCAGCCATCCGGGGATAGAAATTTTTGTATCGGACGAGAGCGACGGCCTGCTGGATACGGGGGGCGGACTTCTGCGGGCTGCCTCCTTTCTCAGCGGGGAGGAGCCGGTGCTGGTTCACAACGTCGATGTGATCAGTACCCTGGATCTGAAGAAAATGGCGGAGCTTCACGCCACCAGCGGAGCTCTGGCCACCCTGGCCGTCAGGAACCGTAAAACCAGCCGTTACCTGCTGTTTGACGACCGTATGCGGATGGCGGGTTGGCTGAACCGCTCCACCGGGGTGGTACGGATGGCGGGGAGCGCCGGGGATCGGCAGACAATTGCATTGGCATTCAGTGGCATACAGATCATTGATCCCTCTTTTTTCAGCCTGGTAACCCGGAAGGGCAGCTTTTCACTTATCGACGCCTACCTGGATCTGGCTGCCCGGTATCCGGTGTGTGGCTACCGCGACGACGCTTCGCTCTGGATCGATATCGGAAATCCCGGGCAGTTGCAGGAGGCAGGGAATATGGCGGCGCGGGGATTGCTGCCCTGAATATAAGCGGGAACGGCAGGATGAAGGCGGAGGAGGGCATCAGCGGCTGGGGGGAGTTGCCTGCCGCGGGGTAAGCCTGCGGACGATCTTGTAATTCCTGAATTCGAAAAGCCTGACACCCGTGAGCTTCTCAAACCTGTAAAGGAGCCGGTAGCGGAGGTTCATGCGGCATCGACGGGTATCGATTTCCACCTTCCAGTTCAGCCGGCTGATCCGTTCCTGCATCACGCGGGGGTGTTCCCCCTCAAAACGGGCCAGGGCATCATACCGGCTGCCGTAATCAAAAAGCTCCTCAGCAACGGGTTTTTCTGCCCCGGCCGGAACGGGCTGGCCGTAAAACCGTCTCACCGCCTCGATCTTCTGCTGCATGGACCGGGGATGACGCACCCATCCGTAGTGGTAGATTTCGGCACCGGTCTCGGCAGCCTTTATTTTCCTTCCCCCTTTCCGGAAACCCTGGGCGTCGCGGTAGGAGCGTATCTCTTTGTTGTTCCGGATGACCCGCACCTCCCGTCTGTACCAGTGGCGGGAGTCTCCAATGTAATCGTAGGTTCCGTAAAAGTGAAGGTATCGGAACAGCAGTCCCTCGACCTCCTTGTCTTCGAGCCACCGCTCCATGGCCTTCCTTACGGTTTCCAGATGTTTCTCGTGCAGCACCTCGTCGCCCTGGATATAGATACACCAGTCGTAGTCTCCGGGTATGGCGTCAAAAGCCTTATCGGTTTCGCTTGCATAGACGGTGCCGCCGGACACCAGCCGCTCATCCCATACGGTTTCAATAACCCTGATCTTTGCGGGATCGAGCGAACGGACCTGCTCCAGGGTCTGGTCTTCCGATTTTCCGACAGCCACAAAAAAGACATCGCACAGGGGAAGGACCGACCGGATGGCTTCGGCGACGGGAAAATCATACCGGATGGCATTCCGGATAAAGGTGAAACCTGCCGTTTTCATCCCGGGAGGTTTTTATTCTCCCGGAAGACGTTGACGGCCAATTCGATGGCAGCCACCAGGAAAAAGGAGCATCCCAGCAGTTCGACCCCTTCTTCGGCTGCATTTTTCGCCCATCGGGAATAATCGGCTTCGAGCAGCAGTTCCCAGAAGCGGGTCCGGCCGAACAGGCGGCTGAAGAGGAAGGTGACCAGGAATCCCGCCACGAACCAGGGCGTTTCTTTGCGAAGGGCGAAATCACTGGCCGCCGGCAGCAGCCTGTGCCTGTCGCGGAACAGGAGCCAGCCGGCCAGCAGGATCAGCGGGATTACCAGATAAATCCAGAAACTGATCTGGTTGTTGAATTCCCGTACAAAGGCCATCAGGAAAAGGAGGGCCAGAAGATTGGTGACGGGAGCCAGGGAACGCTTCCTGATGCCGGCAACCATAAAAAGCAGCCCTGAGAGCAGCAGGAAAAGCTCCTGCAGGAGCTCGGTGGCGCTCAGCTCGCCGAATTTGCCGGTGGCGGTGGCATGCCCGGCATCGTACAGGAAGACAACGTTCAGAAAAACCATCAGCGCTGCATAAAGCAGCACCCTGACGACAAAACCGTACAGGGTTTTGCTGCCGGCGGAACCGGGGGTTTCTTGGCGGGATGAAGTCATAAGTTTCCGATTAACCGGAAGGCGTTCCCGGACGGGCCGCAACCGGATATGCAAAAGTAGCTATTTCCGCTAAAAGACGGGGAGGGAGCCCTATCCTTTCTGCCTGTAGCCGGTTCAGATGTGAAAGCCGGCAATGGCATGGGCAAAGGCGTCTTCCTCGTTCGAGGGCACCAGCCGGAACCGTTCTTTCAGCTCTGGCGGCGCATTGTCGGTAAGAAAGCTATGGCCGGTAATTTCCAGCAGGTCCATGTCGTTGTAATCGTTGCCGATGCCCAGGGTGCTTTCAGGCCGGATGCCCAGGCTGTTGCACAGGTGCAGAACACCGTTCCCCTTGGAGACGGCCCGGTGGAAAACTTCGATCCAGATATACCCGGTCATCAGGGGCGAGCTGGACCGGATCACCCGGATGTCAGGCGATACCTTTTCGATTCTTTCCTTCAGATGGGTGAAACGATGCACATTCCCCGGAACCACCACCAGGAACTGGCACAGGTCGGTGCCGGTGGTTCCTGTTCCGGGAAGAGGGTTGGAAAAAGATTGGTGATAGTTAACGTATCGTTCAAACTCTTCGCATGGCTGGCTGCCGCGGTGATACCACATCAGGTGGTTGTCGGGAGCGGGCCTGAAGACATGGAAGTTGACCTCCTCGGAAAGGAAAAAACGGAGGAGGGTTTCACCGATTCCGGCCGGGATGTTTTGGGTGTAGAGGTGCCGGTGGCTGGTGAGGCAGTAAATGCCCGCCCCGGAGCTGTAAACGACATAATCGAAGGGGACCTCCGCAGGGATCACCTCATGGAATTTGTGAAGGTTCCGCCCTGTGGCGGCCACCCTGACGATTTTCCTGCTGCCCAGGTAGTGCAGGGCCTCAAGGTTCGCAGCGCTGATGGTTTTATCGTCCCGGAGAAAAGTACCGTCCAGGTCGGTGGCTACCAGTCTGATTCCATCCATGTACAACGTTTTTTATAGCTATCTGCTTGCCGGCGGCGGTCCGGGTTTCAGGAGGATGTCCGCATGACCGGTGCGGGCACAAAGAAAGCAATTTGAACCGGAAATGGTACCGCAATCCCTTCTCTTCCTTCTTTCATATGCCCTTCAGGGGGTTTTACCGAAGCCGGGATGCCTTTTGCCGAAAAGGGGCCGGTTCCAATGCATGAGGGGAACAGATTCGGATGATTATTGTATCTTTGTGACCTGCCGGCGATAAGGCCGGTACACCGGGGGGCATCTCCTCCGCCGCAGGTTCGGAACATTGGTTGCCGGCAGGGATACATGCCCTGAGGCAGAAAAGGAAAGAGGATGAGAATAGCGCTTATCGGATACGGCCGGATGGGCAGGGAGATAGAAAAGATAGCCCTGGAACGGGGGCACAGCCTTTCGCTGGCCATCGATATGGGCAATGCGCCGGATTTGCATCAGCTGAGCCGGGAGAACAGCGATGTGGCCATCGAATTTACCGTGGCGGCTTCTGCGCCTGCCAATTATCTGGCCTGTTTCAAGGCGGGCGTTCCTGTTGTCAGCGGCACCACCGGCTGGCTCTGTGAGTGGGATGCCGTACTGGCGCAATGCCGCGAATGGGAGGGCACCTTCTTTTATGCCAGCAATTTCTCGGTAGGTGTCAACCTGTTTTTTGAGCTGAGCCGGAAACTGGCGCTTCTTATGACCGGCAGGCCCGACTATCAGCCGCTCATCCGCGAAATACACCATGCCGGCAAAAAGGATGCCCCGAGCGGAACCGCCCTGACCCTTGCCGAAGGGCTCCTGGGCGCGCTGCCGGGCAAAACAGGGTGGGTCAGTCATGCCGCCCCGGGGGAGGCAGAGATTCCGGTACTTTCGGAGCGAACGGGCGACCATCCCGGGACTCATACCGTGGCGTGGGAATCGGACGACGATATCGTGGAAATCACCCACCAGGCCAAAAGCCGGAGGGGTTTCGCCCTTGGCGCCGTGATGGCGGCCGAATTCTGCCGCGAACACCGGGGAGTCCTCTCCATGCGCGACATGTTGGATTTATAAACTCACAATATGAAAAAGACTCTTGCCGGTAAATGGATCCGGTTTGCCGTGGCGGCCGCACTCTACCTCCTCTGGGTGATATGGCTCGGTAACTACTGGTGGCTGGCAGGCCTCCCGGTGATCTTCGACCTCTACATCACCCAAAAAGTCCACTGGGCATTCTGGAAAAAGAAAAACCCCCCCGGAGGAAAACAAACCACCCTGGTGGAATGGATCGACGCCATCATCTTTGCCGTGATTGCCGCCACATTCATCCGGATGTTTTTTATCGAAGCCTACACCATTCCCACCTCCTCGATGGAAAAGTCGCTGCTGGTGGGCGATTACCTGTTTGTCAGCAAGACCGCGTACGGCCCTAAACTTCCCAACACCCCTCTGAGCGTTCCCTTTATCCACAACACGCTGCCTTTCAGCCAGCGCAAGTCCTATGTCGAATGGATCAGACGGCCCTACCGGCGGATTGCGGGACTGGGAAAGATCAAAAACGATGACAACGTGGTGTTTCATTTCCCCGAAGGGGATACGGTGGCCCTTAAGCTGCAGAACCAGAGTTACTATCAGTTGAAACGGTATTACGGGCGCAACAAGCTGTGGAGCGATGAGATGAATTTCGGAAAAATCGTGGCCAGGCCGGTCGACAAGCGGGAGAATTATATCAAGCGGTGTGTGGCCATCCCCGGCGATGAGCTGGAGATCAGGGAAGGGATTCTCTATGTAAACGGGAACCAGCAACCCGGCCACACCGGGATCCAGTACAACTACCTGGTTTCCACGACCAGCAGTCTCAACCCGAAGGCGCTCAGCCGGCTGGGGATCTCGAACGCCGATCAGCAGGCGATGGGGGGCATGCAATATGCCTTTCCCCTGACCCGGGGAATGGAAGAACAGCTTCGCAAGTTTGCCAACGTCACAGGGACCACCCGTATAATGAGTGAGCAGGGCCGCTGGGATCCGGCCATTTTCCCGGCCGACAGCCGGTATCCCTGGAACCTCGACTTTTTCGGCCCCCTGCGGGTGCCGGCCAAGGGGGAAACCATAGCCCTCACCCCCGACAACCTGCCCCTCTACCACCGGATCATCGACATCTACGAGAACAACGATGTGGAGGTGCGTGACAACGTGGTTTATATCAACGGGGAAGCCGCTTCCGGGTATACCTTCAAAATGGATTATTACTGGATGATGGGAGACAACCGGCACAATTCGGCCGATTCCCGCTACTGGGGCTTCGTTCCGGAGGACCATGTCGTCGGAAAGGCGGTATTCGTTTGGCTTTCGCTCGACAAGGACAGACGATTCCCGTCCAATATCCGTTTTAACCGGATGTTCAGGGTGATTCATAAAATGAAATAAATCCCGGTTGCCGCGACGAAACCGGGGCCGTCAGTCCGCTGCCGGGTTTTCCCGGCCTACTTTTCAGCGACCCAATGGTAAAGAACCCATGACGCCATCACAAGAGGAGCCTCAGAACGGACACGGCACAGCCACCCGATGGGTGGTGCTGCTTGTTATGGCGGTATTGCTGGTTGTCTTCACCCTCCAGAACCAGGAGAAGGTGGGGGTTAGGTTATTTTTCTGGAATGTGAAAAACATACCTCTGGCGCTGCTGATCATCATCTGTCTGTTGCTCGGGTATCTCATCCCTTACATTTCGCTGCTCTCTCGCGTATGGCGGCTGAAAAAGGAGCTGAAACAGACGCGGGAGGAGGTTGACGAACTGCGTGAAGGATTGGAGGAGGCCAGGGCCTCCGGGGAAAAACCCGATCCGGAGGGTATTGAACTGGATAGCCCGGATGACGGGCCGGATCCGCAAGTGGAAAGGCAGGGCCTGGCCCGGCGGTTTTTCAGGGATTAGAGGGCATGGAGAGGGATGCGGTACTGCTGTCAGCCGCCTATTGCGGTCCGGTAGCCTATTTTGCGCTGATAATCCGGAGCCGGGTGGTATACCTCGATCCTTTCGAACACTACCTCAAGCAAAGCTGCAGAAACCGCTGCACCATTCTGGGGCCTAACGGACCCGCCAGCCTTACCATCCCCGTGGAGCATGGAAATCCGGGCGTTTCCCCCCTGCGTGACACCCGCATTGCCTACCATGAGCCCTGGCAGCGCACCCATTGGCGTACCCTGCGGACTGCATACGGAAATTCCCCCTTTTTTGAGGATTACGCTTCCGGCCTGGTCCCCTTTTATAACCGGCGCTTCCCTTTTCTCTTTGATTACAACCGGGAATACCTGCTGGCGCTTACGGGACTCCTGGGTCTGGAGCGTGAGGTACGGCTGACCTCCGGCTACGGCCAGGTGCCGGAAAAACATATGGACTACCGGGCTGTCGCGCTTCCCGGAAGAAGAAACTGCAATCCCCCGGGAATGCTTTTCCCGGCGTATACCCAGGTTTTCGAGGACAAATTTCCCTTTGTACCCAATCTGAGCATTCTTGACCTGTTGTTTAACACCGGACCGCAGGCGGTTGAGCTGCTGCTGCTGTCGGCAGGGAGTTGCAGCGGCCTGACCGGTTTTGGCGGAAGCAACGGCGGGCGGGAATAACAGACTGACTGGCCGCACCCGTTGTGGACAATGAACGGCATCCCCGGATAGCGCAGGGGAAGCCCCGGCCTTCCCGCTTGTAAAAGCAGGGAAAGGAGCGTAAGCCCTTTACACAGAGGCGCCGAAGACCCTTTTCAACAGGGCGGTGACCCTGGCTACCGGGTCGGTGCGGATTTTCCGCTCTTCATCGGCAATCTTCAGAAACAGCCCGTCGAGCGCCTTTCCGGTCAGGTAATCGCCGAGGTCCGCGTTCACCGGGGTAAAGCCGGCCAGCTTGCCGACCACCGAATTGGCAATCCTGTTCCATTCAGAGGTCAGTTTGTTCCACGATTCTGCGGTGCTGACGGTGCCTGCCAGCTTTTTGTCGATGGCGTTCCTGATTTTCGGCTGGTACAAATCGTACAGCTGGTCGTGTGTGGCCGCCCTGAAGTAGTCGGTGGCGGCGGTTTCTCCGCCTTTCAGGATGGTGAGCCCGTCGGAAATGGTCATGCCGGTGATGGCAGTGACAAATATGGGGAGCGCCTCACCCGCCGCCTCTTCGGCCGAACGGTTGATATTGCGGATGACCTCCTCCACCAGGCGGTCGCCTCCGGGAATGCGGCTGAGGTTCTGGGTGATGATGTCCGCTTCCGGCGGAAGCAGGATCCTGATCAGCTGGTCGCGGTAGTAACCGTCGGTTTTGGAAATCCGGCCTACCGCCGAGTCGGCGCCGATCGACAAGGCTTGTTTCAGCCCTGCAATAATCTCTGTGGCGGTCAGCGGCTGGTCGGCCAGTACCGTGCCGACGAGCTGCTGCAATTGGGCGCATCCGGTCAGCAGCCCCAGCATGAGCAGTCCGATGGCGGTTTTGTTACGAATTGTTCTCATCTCTTTGTGGTGTTTTTAAGGTTCAGGCATTTAAAGCGGAAGCTTCCTCCCTGTGACCATGCCCAAATGGTGGTGTTGTCGCAAAGGTAGGAAAAATCGCCCCGGAAGGAAGGAATTGACGGGAAAAGGGTGTGGTGGCGTGTTCTGAAGGATATGCGGGACTGCCGGTTGAAGGGCTCCCGGGAACCGGGACGATGCAAAGGGTTTCAGTTTCCGGACTGTCCGAAATGCATGTTCATGGCAAATTCAAGGGCAAAATCGTCTCTGTTCGACAATTCCAGGTAGGCCGATTGGCGTAGGGTTTCATCGATTTTTTTCTCAAAGGAGGGTGATTTCACATACTGGAGGGCTCCTGCGAGGGCGCTGTTTCCGACCGGGAAACATCTGGATGCAAGCGTTGCCGGGATGAGTCCGATGGCGATGGCCGATTCCAAACGGAGGTAGTTGCCGAAGCCACCGGCAAGAAAGAGGGCGTCCAGGTCGCCGAAGGCGAGGCCTGTCTGCTTCAGAAGGACGGCCATGCCGGAATAAATGGCAGATTTGGCCAGTTGTATTTCCCGGATATCGGCCGGGGTGACGGATATGCCGCTGTCCGGAGCGGGGGACCAGGGGTTTTTCATGTAGCCGGTTTCGTCGACGATGCCGGCCGAAAGCAGCCAGGCGGTGGCGTCGAGAATTCCGGAACCGCAGAAACCTGCCGGCGGGGTGTGGCCGATGACCTGGAAATCGCCGGGGGCGTCGAACCGGGAGATGGCGCCGGTGACGGCTCCCATTCCGCAGGAAATGCCGGCGCCCTCGAATGCGGGGCCGGCGGCGGTGGCGCAGCTCAGAATCTTCCCGTCGACCGACAGGGCGATCTCCCCGTTGGTGCCTATGTCGAGGAAGAGATAGCGTGCGGGGGGCTCTTTCAGGGCCGCCAGCCCGGCCATAACATCGGCGCCTACGAAAGCCGACAGGGGAGGCAGGGTTTCCACCCGGGCCCGGGGATGGACGTGCAGCCCGGAGGCTTCGCCCGGTAGGCTTCTTTTCCCTTCGAACTGGAGGGTGAAGGGCGCCAGCGCCAGCGGCACCGGGCTGATGCCCCAGAAAAGGTGAAGCATGGTGCTGTTACCGGTGACTGCCACCCGTCCCGCCCGGCCGCCGGTTTCCTTTGCGGCGGCAAACCGGTCCAGCTCAGCATTGATTGCCTCCAGCAGGATCTGCCGCAACCGGGATGTCCCCTCCTCATGTTCCTGACAGTAGCGGATCCTGGCGATGACATCGGCCCCGAAACTGCGCTGGGGATTCAGGAGGGAGGCGATCCTCCGGATTTTACCGCTCACCAGGTCGACAAAATAGAGTACCAGGGTGGTGGTTCCTATGTCGATGGCTACCCCCGTGGATGCGTTGCCGGGAAACCAGTCCGGGGCGCCGCCGGCCGGGTAATCCTCGAGAAGGGCGGTCTGCGTCACCAGGATGCGCGCCTCCTCCTTTCCGGGCAAGACCACCTCGGCTCCTTCCCGGGGAACCCAGCCGCAGGCCTGCTTTTCCCCTTCCCCGGTTACATGGACGAGGCATTTGCCACAGATGCCCCGTCCTCCGCAGGGAGCGTAAACCGGCAACCTGTTCTGCTGCAGGATCTCCAGCAGCGTCCTGCTGCCATCCGTTTCCAGTTTAAGGGTTCTGCCCCCGGCGATCACGTTGAATTGCATGCCTGTCTTTCTGTTATTCAGCCAAAAAGCTGTTTTATAAATTCTTCCCGGCCGATGTTTCTGAGCTCCCGGATGATCTGCGCACGGTACTCCCGTTTGTGCCAGAAGAAAAATTGCCGCTGCCTCCGCCGCTCCTCCTCCGTGCGGGCACTGTATACCGGTTCCAGGGTATAGGGATGGATTCCGCTGTAAAAGATTTCAGTGGCCAGCGTCATCGGGGTGGGCGTGAAATCCTGGACCTGCTCCAGCCTGAAATCCAGTTCCCTGGTTTTGGCAGCCAAACCGGCCATGTCGGCCAGGTTGCAGCCGGGATGGGAGGAGATGAAATAGGGGATCAGCTGCAGCTTTTTATTTTCGGCCGCAGTGATGCTCCTGAACTGGCGGTTCAGGGTTTCGAAGAGGTTAAAAGAGGGCTTCCGCATCAGGCGGAGGACCTCTCCGGCGGTGTGCTCGGGGGCTACCTTCAGCCGGCCGCTCACGTGGTGCCTGATTACTTCGCAAAGATATTCCCGGTTGGCCCTGTCGGTCTCCTCCCTGCCGGTGGGGGTGAGGAAGAGATCATAGCGGATACCGCTTCCGATGAAGGCCTTTTTGACGCCGGGGCGGCTGCGGACAAGCCTGTAAAGGTCGATCAGCGGTTGGTGGCTGGTGTCGAGGTTGGGACAAACGGCCGGAAAAATGCAGGAGGGACGGCTGCAGCTTCGGCATATCTCCTCCCGGATGCCCTTCATCCGGTACATATTGGCCGAGGGACCTCCCAGGTCGGAAATGTACCCCCTGAAATCCTCCATCCGGGTGATTTTGTCCACCTCCTGGATGATGGAGGCTTCTGAACGGCTGGAGATGAATTTTCCCTGGTGGGCGGAGATGGTGCAGAAGGCGCACCCCCCGAAGCAGCCCCGGTGGAGGGTCACCGAGTGGCGGATCATCTCATAGGCGGGGATGGCGCCTTTGCCCCGGTAGCGGGGATGGGGCAGCCGGGTGAAGGGCAGGCTGTATATCCGGTCCATCTCCTGCTCTCCCGGGGGAGGACAGGGCGGATTGACCACCACTTTCCGGCTGCCGGTGTGCTGGATCAGCTGCCGGGCCTGCAGCCTGTTGGATTCCTCCTCGAGGATGCGGAAATTGCGTGCGAAGCTTTTTTTATCGGCCAGGCAGTTCTCGTGCGATGCCAGAACCACGGTTTCCCAGCCTGGACGGGAGGGGGGGGAGTCTCCGGCTTCCGTCAGAAAGGCGGTCTGCGGTATGTTGGTAAGCCGGTGGAAGGGGACTCCCCGGAGTAGCAGCCTTACAAATCCGGAGAGGGCTTCTTCGGCCATGCCGTAAAAAAGAAGGTCGGCGCCCGAGTCGGCCAGGATGGAGGGCATCAGCCGGTCGGACCAGTAATCGTAATGGGTTACCCTGCGCAGCGAGGCTTCGATGCCCCCCAGGACAACAGGCAGTCCGGGGTAAAGTTTTTTCAGGATCCGGGTGTAGACGGTGGCGGCATAATCGGGTCGGAAGCCGGCTTTGCCTCCCGGGGTGTAGGCATCGTCGGAACGGCGCCGCTTTCCGGCGGTGTAATGGTTGACCATCGAATCCATGGAGCCGGCGGTCACCGCAAAGAAAAGCCGCGGAGGCCCCAGCTTCCTGAAATCACGCAGGTCGTCGAGCCAGTTGGGCTGGGGCACTACAGCCACACGCAGCCCTTCCGCCTCCAGCAACCGCGCAATCACCGCGGTTCCGAAGGCGGGATGATCCACGTAAGCATCTCCGGTGATCAGTATCACATCGGCGGCATCCCATCCCAGCCGCTCCATCTCTTCGCGGCTGGCAGGCAGCCACCCCAGGCTATCCGGTTTCTTTCCCATCGGTGGTTCTTCAAACGCGGCTGTTTTCCGGCCGCCGCGGTCTCACCAAAGCGCCGGTCGGATTCCGCAAATACGACACTGCTCCGCCCCTTTCCGGCAAGTCAGAAAAATATCCGGGGCAAATATACCCAATCCCCTTTTTTTCACCTATATTTGCAACGCTTTTAGATCAATTCCCGGCCTTTTACGGGAACCACCGGTTCAACCAAACGGCTGATGGATTTAGTAAAGCCAAAAGACCTGGTAAATGCCAACCCCCTGCTAAACTTCTTCGGAGGTGAATTCTTCGCCCGTTTTTTAATGTACCTTCTCCGGTACAACAAACTGAATAAACTCTACAAACGGGTGGCCGACAAATCGGGCATCGCCTTCATCGATGAGGTGATAAAAATCCTTGAGCTGAAAATAGAGCTCGATGAAAATGAGGTAAAAAGAATTCCGGCCAGTGGTCCGGTCATCCTGGTGGCCAACCACCCCCTGGGAGGGCTCGACGGCTTGTTGTTGATCAAACTGGTGTCAGTGGTCAGAAGCGACATAAGGATACTGGCCAACCACCTGCTCCGGAAAGTGGCGCCGGTCAGCTCCTATTTCATTGATACCAATCCTTTTGAATTGCCCCCCGATTCCGAGGAAAGCGTCTTTTCCGGTCTGAAGGAGTCGGTCAGCCATCTCCGTGACGGGGGATTGCTCTGTATCTTTCCGGCAGGGGAGACCAGCACTTACGATGCCACCAACCTGGTGACCGACAAGATATGGCAGTACCCGGTGATCCGTTTTATCAAGAAGATGGAGGTGCCCGTGGTTCCGGTGCTTTTTCAGTCGGGCAACGTCAGGCTGTTCCGGCTTATTGCCAGGATTCACCCGGCCCTGAAAAACGCACGGCTTCCTTCGGAGTTTTTCCATAAGCGAAGCCGCAATATCCGGATCCGGATCGGCAATGTTATCAAAACAGCAGAGCAGGAACGCTTTGAGGATGTATACCGCTATGGACGCTATTTGCGTGCAAAAACCTATGGCATGTCTTCGCCGATCGAGGTGAAGCGGTTCTTTGCCAATCCGCTGAGAGCCACCGTCAAGCAGGAACCTGTCACCGATCCGGTGCCCAGGGAAAAGATCGTCGCTGAAATCCGCTCCCTGAACAAGGAGCACCTGCTTTTCCGTCTGAAGGAATACAATGTGTATGCGGTACCCAGCTCTGAAATCCCCTTTATCCTCTCTGAAATAGGGCGTCTGCGCGAAATCACCTTTCGAGAGGTGGGGGAGGGGACCAACCAGAGCATCGATATCGATGAGTTTGATCTTTTCTACCACCAGATGTTCATCTGGGATGAAAAGGAGGAGCGGATCGTGGGGGCCTACCGGATCGGCCTGGGAAGAGAAATCATGGATCAATACGGGAAACGGGGTTTTTATCTGAACACCCTGTTCCGGATCCACGACAGCCTGTCGGAGCTGCTCGGGCAGAGTCTGGAGCTGGGCCGCTCGTTCGTGGTGAAGGATTACCAGAAAAAGCCGATGCCTTTGTTTCTGCTGTGGAAGGGAATACTCTACTTCATGATGAGGAACCCCGATTACCGCTATCTCCTTGGGCCGGTGAGCATCAGCAACAATTACTCCCCTATTTCCAAGGACCTGATCATCCGGTTTATCATGGCCAACCATTTTAACTGGAAACTGTCGCAGAAAATACAGCCCAGGAACAGTTACAAGTTCAGGAGCGACGACCCCAACGTCAACATTCTGATGGAGAATACGGAACGCGACATCAACAAGCTTGACAAAACCATCGGCGACATGGATGCCCTGAACTCAGGCCTGCCGGTGCTGCTGAAGAAATACATCAGGATCAATGCCCGGATCGTCTGTTTCAATGTCGATCCGAAGTTTAACAACTGTCTTGACGGATTGATCATCCTTGACATTTACGATGTACCGAGATCCTTCCTTGAGTCGCTGTACAAGGAGGTGAACGACGGAACCCTCCCGGAGAGGTTCTATTCCAACCGGGAGTAGGTTTTACAGTCCGGTGCCGCAGGTCCGGGTAGCCGGGAGGCGGTCGCTGTCCGCAAGGACCGCTGCATCAGCAGTGTTTGTTTTTCCCCGGCCAAAGGGAGGCGTCGGAAAAAAAGAGCGGAACCCCCTTGATTTTATTCACAATTGTTGATAAGTGCCGGTTGAAAAGCGGTTCATTAAATAAAATCCAAAAAGATGTTAAAAAGTTTGCGCATAAAAAAAAGAACTGTTATATTTGATCCATCAGGTGAGCGATAAAAGAGTTCCTGGAAGCCGGGAAAGGGCGAGCGGCACTTAAGTGGGCCGGGAGTCTGATCGCACGGGTGAAAGCCCGCCGGCGGAGAGGGCGGGAGCCGGACGGGACGGGCAACCGGACCGGACGACAAACACCAGCCACCGAAAGGTGTTCTTTGGAAGGTTGAGCCTAACGGCGGAAAGCTCCGGCAAGCTTCGGCTTACGGACGCAGACCGGAAAAGAGGGAAGGTGCAAACCAGAACCTTTTCACAACCGGAGGGAGTCATTCCGCTGCAAAGGGAACCAGCCCGGATGTAAATCCGGCAGGAACCCGGAAAGCGGAAGCCGTGAAACGGTCGCAGGAGGTGGACAAAGGGAGCAATCCCCGGAAAACACCAAAAACGATCCTCACAGCCACCCGAACGGATGTCATAAGGGCGCTCCGTCCGTCAACAGCTCCGAAGGGAGAGATCCCGCGAGAGCAGCAGCGGACCATCCGGAATCCTCCGGGTAACACCGGGGAGAAAGGATGAAGGCAGAATTTTCTGTGCGGATCGTAAGGTCACGGTGCAGGGAACAAAGCCGTCAGAATAACCGTAGCCTGGCGTTGCAGGAAACTCCGGTTGAATGCGATGAAATGGGAACTATCGTCAAAGATGGTTCCCATTTGTGTTTTTATGCACCGGCCGGTCCACTGCCGAGGGCGACGGATCGGGAAAAGCCGGCAGCGCGCCCTAACCGGCTGACTGCCCCTTTTTCTTACTGCCTGTCGAGGAGTTCCCGGCTAACCACGCCCGCACGGGCCGCCCACGCTTCATACCTGACGGCCATTTTCTCCCTTCTTCTTGTATGGGACGCCGACAGATCGCGGAGCTCCGAACGGTCTCGTTCCAGGTTGTATAACTCCCAGGGCATAAACTTCTTCTCCTTTTCGTCGTATTGCGACACCAATTTCCACTTGCCGTCGCGCATGGCCCTGTTTCCCTCGTGCTCCCAGAAAAGGGGTTCCTTCCTTGTCATTCCGCGCCCCTCCAGAATCGGTTTCAGACTGATGCCCCCGGGTTGGGTCAACGGCTGGCCGCGGTACTCCTCCGGATAGCTCCCGCCGGCAAAATCGAGAAGCGTGGGCATGATGTCGATGATATGGCCCGGCTCCATTATGATCGCGCCATCCCGCGGGTTGCCGGGCAACCGGACGATGCAAGGGGTGGAGATCCCCCCTTCGTGTACCCAGTGCTTGTGCATCCGGAAAGGGGTGTTGCTCACGTTGGCCCAGGGAAACTCATAGGCGTCGAACGAATTTCTGCTTCCGGTTTCGCCGGGTTTCCGGATGTAGTTGCCACGGTTCCGTATCCTTTCGTGGCATCCGCCGTTGTCGGCTAAGAACAAAACCAAGGTATGGTCAGTCCGTCCCATTTTTTCAATCTGCTCCAGAATGCGTCCGATGTTCCGGTCGAGCCGGTCAACCATGGCGGCATAAACGGCCATGCGCAGGTCCCACTGCTCTTTTTCCTCGGGTTCGAGCGTATCCCAGGCGGGGACGTTGGGATCGCGCGGCGACAGCTGTAGATCCCGCGGCAACAGTCCCAGCTCTTTCTGGCGGCGGAACCGTTCCTCCCGCAGACTGTCCCATCCTTTCAGGTAACGGCCGCGGTAGCGGGCAATGTCGTCAGGCAGGGCATGCAGGGGCCAGTGCGGCGCCGTATAGGCCAGGTAGAGAAAGAAGGGTTCCTCCCGGCTGTTGTGTTCTTCCAGAAATCCCAGCGCATGATCGGTAATGGCATCGGTCATGTAAAATCCCTGCTCCGGGGGTTCGAAATCGGCATTTCCCGCCATCATGCGGGGAGCCTCCTGGTTTATCCGGTAGGGTATCCGTTCGAAATAGCTGCTGGCGCCGTCGATGAGTCCGAAATAGCGGTCAAACCCCCGGTCGGTGGGAAGTCCTCCGCCTCTGTTGCCCACATGCCATTTCCCCGACATCAGGGTCCGGTACCCGGCGGCTCTCAGGGCTTCACCAAGGGTCAGGCACCGGTCGTTGAGGTATCCCTGGTAGGAGGGAACCCCCAGATCCTTCATCATGTCGCCGATCCCCGCCTGATGGGGGTACAGCCCGGTCAGAAGACAGGCCCGCGAGGGACAACAGCGGGCAGCGTTGTAAAACTGCGAAAAGCGGATTCCCCTTGCGGCAAGCTGGTCCAGGTGTGGCGTGGCGATCTCAGAACCGTAACAACCCAGATCCGAGTACCCCATGTCGTCGGCCATGATCAGAAGTATGTCGGGGTGTTCCGGAAACCCTTTTCCCGCTCCGGCACCCCCCGCCGGCAGCGCCATGCCCAGCAGGGCCGCCCCCATGAAACCCATTCCTGTCTTGTTCATGCGAATCGTATTTTCCGGCAGCATGGCTGCCCCGGCGTTGCAAAAACGGTTTACTCCTTCCGGGATACGGGGCTGCCCGGCGGTGATCTCTTTAACTTCTCCGGGTTGCTGTGATTTGGTTATGCAGCTGTGCTGCCTGTATCCCCGATATACCGGTAGCCAAAGATAAGGCAGTTCGCCGCATTTTGAACTCAGACGCGTCGGTTATTGCGGATTTTTCGCAGGCATCGAAGTTATAAGGGCAGGGGACACAAACAGTTTGTGAAATGTCCTATCCTGCCCGGGGTGCTGCCCCGGACCCCTCTCCACCGGACTTGCCTGAGATAGGAATTTCAGAGGGAGAGAATCAGGTCGATGAGCTTCTGGTCGCGGTCGAGCCCCATTTTTTTCCGCAGCCGGTAGCGGTGGTTTTCAACTCCACGGACCGAAATGCCGAGCATCGGGGCTATCTCCTTGGATGACAAATTCATGCGTAGAAAGGCGCACAACCGGAGGTCGGTGGCGGTGAGCTCCGGAAACCGCTCCTTGGTCTTCTGAAGAAACTGCTCATGGGCTCGTTCAAAATG